>ERZ778019.3186-NODE-3186-length-12774-cov-12.763189_pt1 | contig 12774 bp, 17 predicted proteins | sample MGYA00375749_ERZ778019 | MGnify/ENA primary metagenome ERZ778019 (study PRJEB29350, sample SAMN05389821) | bioreactor metagenome | isolation source: Ammonium sulfate bioreactor | place: South Africa: University of Cape Town | collected 2014-03-17 ... | reverse complement strand
TCGAAATTTTTCGTTTTGTCTGATAATCTGATTGAGTGACACAAGGTTTCTATTGGAAGCCGTCGAAGTAATGCTTGATCATGAATAAAATCAAGTTTGACTATTAATGTATGTAATTGACTAAGACGACCATCAAGCAAAAGAAAACAATCATCAATATTATGTAATTTGATATTTAAACGAGTCACAGTTGATGATGAACATGTTGTTGGAGGTAAATTATCTAATAACGATTTCATTAAAACAAAACAACTGTTCATATTCAAATTTAAATATTTTAAATTTGTTAATAGACAAAATATTTGACGCTAAATATCGATAAGTAAATCGAATGTACTTATATTTTCTTCATCAATAATAAAACTTAATTCTTCAATTTGATCTTTGCAGTTGACAATAAATGAACTTGTTTCATGAAATATTTTTGAGGCAGTAACAATATTGACATCAGTAAAATGAAGTCGATGTAAATTGTTCAATTGACGAGTATCAAGAATAGATTCTAACCAACATGGATCAATCTTAAGACATTGAATATTACGATGAATTCGAGGTAATATTTGTGCACAGAATTCATCGAATATCTTCTTCGTTTTTTCATTGGAAACTAATCGAGTAAAATCAATCGATTGAGTCAATATTCTATCACAAACAATCGCATCGAGTTTTTGATTACTACCAAGCAAAGAATGTAAAACATCGAAATTGCGAAGTTTCTTGAAAATATAAAGTAAAATTTCGTCAGGCAAATCGAGAATATTCATCGAAAGATCGTTTTATCAAATAATGACAATTGAAAAACAAAATTGACCTCGGTGTCACATAATAGACGAAACGGACGACACGAAATACTCATCATCGTTGATTCGAATCAGTTGTTTCCTCCTGGTCTATTTCCATTAACTGTTGACCAATCAGATCTTGGTTACTAAGGATTGAGAGAATTCAGTGCGAAATGAATTATGCGTCGATTAAATATCTTCTTTTATTCAATTCAGGTGAATTTCGATTTAATCAGAGAAATAAATAAATCAGCTAGATAGCTGAATATATTGATAGATAAAGAAAACGAGAATCAATCGAATATGGTAAAAAAATCTTCGATGATTTTCTATTTTGTTTGTTGTTTAAATTAACCTCAAACATATAATTAGAATATCGGTGCATGGCCAATGACAATTGATCATCAATCGAAATCTCCGATAACATCGAAAGAAAGTAATCAACTTTTTTGGACGAAAGCTTTTCTTCAAACGAATACTTATGATGAAAAACGCTACCGACAAATCGGTTCGAATGCATGCGAACGTATCGTATCTGCCGAAACGAAAAGTTCATCACGTCCATCGAGCGTAGTCGTGTTGAGTCTAAGCGAAACGAGTACACGAGTGACAAGCTCGAAAAATAATCATTCAACACCTCAAACGATCACTCTTCCGATTACAAATCGAAAGAAATCATCGTACACAAGATTTTCATGTTATCTTAAATCTCATCAAGTAAAAACACGTCCGAAAATAAATAATAACAAAAAGAAAGTATCAAAAAACAATAATCATTCATACAATGATAAAACAATAAGAGAAAATCGAAATAAACTCTGTGAGAAATGTTTTCGATTGATTCGAATTAAATCAAATCTGAAATCGTCATCGAATCTCTGTCAATCATGTGATAAATTCATTCAAAATTCAACGAAAAATTTCTCAAGAAAACAACTCAGTCTGACTAAATCCGAAGAAAGTGAACTACGTCAAATTATTGAACTTGTTATCGAAGAATTTCAAGATCATTTCAGTCAAACATTAAATCTGTCGATCAAACAAATGACAAATCATCTACTTGCAAACATCAATCTTTTCTATAAACATTATCAACATGAATTCGAACAACTAACTAAAACCTATCGTCTCACATTTCTCGAACGTTTTATCGAACTAATGAATAAATGTCCTACGAAACCAATTCGAGTATAAACTGAGATAATATCGAATATTTCGGAGTAAAATCTTTTTTGAATATTGTTCAATAGAATTCGATCACACATCCACCTGATGTTCTCTCAATGTCATCGTTGAGTGGTTCATTGGCAACTGAAAAAGATCGATCGAATTCACTTTCACTATCGACAACATCGAATCAATCGATGAAAATTTTCAATAAACCTCGTTATCCAATTCAACATAGTTCGTCAAAGAAAACATTTGTTATCAATCGAAATCGTTCGTCATCGATTCAACTACTCGATGCTTATCGTTTTCGTGAAACATTGAAAATGAATCATCATCATTCGACAAAATAAAATGGACCTTTCTTGATTTTTATTGTTGCTTTTTTGTTTTGTTTCGAAGAAAAAAATCAATAAAATTTACAAGCCGAAAACATACGTAGACACACAAAGGGAAATAAAGAAAACAACATTAAAAATTCGAAAGAAAAAAACATTCGCCGAACTGACAAAAGTAGAACATAAACCGACTTCGCATTTGAATTACTTTCACGAACCGAAGAAAAAAGGAAGAAGAAGAAGAAGAAGAAAGAACATGTTTACATTGTACAATAAAATAGAACTTATAAAAAATAAATATATTTTAGATACGTATAGATTAATTATAGATCTCTGTCCGAATAAGCAACTTGGTTGCAAGTGAAAACGAATATCTTCTGTTTGTTTTCTTTTTTCTTGTCGATAACTAAACCGGATGAGATTCATTCATTTCGCGACATCGTAGACACAGATCGTCCAAAGGAAAAAATAAATAAAGAATTTCAGGACGGGCTTTTAGAAACCCTTGATTGTTTGTAGAAAAGGAAAAGAAAACAAGCGACACATATACATATATACACACAATAGACAACAGAAAATCTTCAGCTTTCTTTCTTCTCTTCTTGGAATATTGAGTAGCTTTGTTACTCAAGAAAAAAACTCGAAAAGTATATTGCACGAAAGACGAAACACAATAACTGGTTTAACACATGATCGAATCACATTCAAAATTTTTTTCTATTGCTCACAAACATATGCTGATGATAGATTTTGTTTTCTTACCACTGTTCTCGAACAAATACGCATCTGACTTGAGAAACTCATCGGACATTTTCAATGAACGATCAGTTCGTCTATATACAATTGAACAGACTAGGTTGATGCCCACTTTCTCACTCTTACGTTATATACAATCTACTCAAACAAGTAGTCTCGTCTTTCAAAATAACAAGAAATAAACAAAGAAGAGAAAAACAAACTTGTAGAACGGGAATGTAAGGAAAAAAAACGAAACGAAACGAATATCCAGTCAGATGATAAATAAAACGAAAACATTAAAACGATATATCATCTGACTGGAGATAAGAACAACGAAAATTATTAACCGGATTGAAGTCAAATGCGCGCACCTACTTCAAATAGTTTTTGCTGCGTGTGTATGTATGTTTGGCTTTTCAATTATCAATTGCTGCTTGGAGCTATAGAATATATGTACACATAAATATTATGAATTTATCGACATAAAACATGAGTCGTTGTTGTATTTGTTGATGAGGTTTTAGTTGACGTATCGACAATCGGTTTCTGATCATGTTGTTGTTGCTGTTGTTGTTGTTGAGAATTAAAGAAACTGTAATGATTTGATGTGGGTGCTAGATTGAATATTAAATTTGTTGCTGGCGAATGAGTTATTAATGGTACAGTTGATGTTGTTTGAGTCGGTACGAAAATAGAATGTGACAAACGAGAATTACAATCATCTAAAGTCGATGATGTTGGCGAAAAAGCTATTGATTGACTGAATTGACAAGCTAACGAAGATGACGGAGAGAGACAATTGCTTATTGGAGATGTTGCAGTAGACAATTTCGTTGGATAAGTGATTTCCATGGGAGCGGATTGATTTGGACGATGTTTTGGCTCATCTTATTAAAAGAAAACAGAGTAAATGCAATTTTTATCTCAGCAGATGATAGGTAGTACCTTCTTCATCTCGACGTTTTTGTTCAGCAGCTGCAGCCAGAAGAAGTAATCCGGATGATCCTTTAATATAAAAAAACAAATTGATCGTTTTGTTTTACTGAAAAAGACTCTCTCAATTTCAAACCTTGACTAATCGATGTACTCGTTTCATTATCCGATTCCTCATCAATATTCGAATCATCAGCATTTGTTTCATTCTTATCTGACTTCGATTCTAAATTATTCAAATATTATTCAAGTCTATCAATTGAAAAACGGAAACGTTCTTACTTAATTCACGTTTCTTTCGTGGTCCATCAACAGTTATTTTAATTGCTCGACGATAGGTGCATTGTTGTGGAGGTGTTGTTTCAATAATAATCGTCAATGTAAATTTTTTTCCTAGAATAAATATTGATTTCATTGATACATATATTGTTTTTCATGTAACAAACAAACCTCTTCCACTAGCACCTAAAAATCTTAAGTCACTAAATTCAGCTTGGCCACTTCGAAACCAACTAATATTATTTTTCAATGATGCACATGGATTATTTTCATTTCCAGCAAGAATAATAACACGCGTATTTGCTTTTATATCGATTTGTTGCTTTGCACGAAGTATAAAGTGAAGTGACTTATTTTTTCTCCAATGACTATAAAAAATATAAACAAATCAAGTAAAATATGTCATTGTTATTATGAATCTACCTTGGTAATGAAGAACATTGAAAAAATGGATTTAAATCAATGAATGTATTTTTTGTTCGTGCAAGTAATTGTTCAGCTGGTGATGAAGTCATAGTTGTCGTTCGTTTGGCGGTGGTATGTGTGACTTTTTTTGTCGTTATAATCGAAAGTTTTTGATCAGCGGGTATTGTCGAATGAACAATATGTGGTGATATTGTTTGATAATGTTCAGTGGATTCGTTTGAATGATTTGTACTTGTTGAAGATTTATCACTTTCAGTTGATAAACGTCGTCGTTCATAAGCCATATTTTAATCACGAATCGTGAAAATCGAGTTGTCGTATGTACAAAATTGAATATAAGTAGCAAAGAAGATCAATTATTTCAATCGAATAGGTCAAATCGACCTGAAACAATAAATGAATAAAAAATGAGATTTTATGAATTGGATCGAGCCAAAATAATATCAAGAGAAGAAAAAAACAGGAGAAAAAACTTCTTTTTTTTTCTTTCTACGTATCAATAACCCATGACACACGCAACTCGTGATCGTCTCTTGATAAGTGTGGAGATATTTATAGTTTCGATGCAAGTACTACATAAGTATATATTTGAGAAAGAAAAGAAAAAAAAATCTTCGATGATTGCACAATCTGGAAAAAGAAACAATCATCGAGCACATGACATAATCGTATCTATTCTGTCCTGTCAAACTAATTTTAATAATTAATAAAAAAAAAAATAATCTCATTATTTAATATTTATATTATACTCAGACAACTCGGCAACTTAAGCAACAGGATTTTTTCTCGAATATAATAGAAAGATGAATGAAATATTTTTGGCTTTTCGCTTCTTGTCATGTGATAATTTTCTTTCTGTCTTTCCTTCTGCGTTTGCATTGCGATATGTTTTCTTTTACTCTTCACTCTCCTCCTGTTTATTCCTTCTCAAGCCATCGCGTAATTTCTTTCTTCGACGTTGACACAGTGTCACGTTCCTTTCTCTTGTTTTCTTCTCATCGGCCTACTTCAGTCTGTCTCTCTCGTTCTCGTTTACTTTCTGTAATACCAAGAAAACATTATTTTCTCTTTTGTGGTCGAACACTGATTAACAAAAGTACTAAATATATATATCATTCATCGGACAAGTTTTCTCTTTGATAACTATGCCATACTCGGTGCATATGGGTTCGAAAACAGAAAAGAAAACGTTGCCACGTCATTTCATTGTCGATATAAAGATAGATTTGTTTTGTAGATTCATCCATCGCTTAGAACTTTCTTTATTCATTCTTTCAATTCTCTTACCCGTCGGTTTTCTTTCTGTCTGTGTCTCCCTTCGTTTTCCCCCTCCCTCCCTGCTTCTTCTTTTTACTCTTTCTCCTATTTTTTTTTCTTCAGCTCTCGTTTTTTCTCTCTCGTTCTCTCCTGATACTGAGCAAGCGCGTGAATTGCTATTTTTTGCGGGTATTTGCCAAAAAAAACATGACGTCATGGAATCGTTTATTTACGTAGGTGTACAGATGTATGTTTATAGCAACTTACATTGACAGCGAAACAAATTCGAATGTACGTAATATAATGTTTTTTTTTGCTAAGTGAAGCGAAAGAGTGAGCGAGAGAGAGAGAGAGAGAGGGGGTGAAAAGCTAATGAAGACAAAATACGAAACTATGTCGGATATGTAATAAAGTACAATAACGAATTATCGTGAATAGTTTCGTTCTTTTTTGTTTTTGGTTTCTATTGCGAATGGATAATAGCGTTTGACAGATGAAAACGAAGAATGTATATGTTTATCAATCGCGACTCAATAAACAATCAAAAGAAAAAAATGCAAGGTACGTGAGAAAAAAAAATGCTCAGCATATTTTAAATGGGAAAAGAAAAAAAACCGCTGCTTGTATCATTATCATTACCCCGATCACGAGTGTCAGAGGTTTTTTTTCGTCTTTCTTTTTTTTTCTTCTTATTCTCTCCTCCTCGTTTTTCTTTTTCTTTTTCTCTCAACGCACTTTGACATTGTTGTAGAGACCGGCTGATAGTGATGGTGGTTGTTTGTGGTGAGTTCGAGACGAAAGAGAGAAAAAGCAAAAACAACGCAGACGACGATGTAAAAACGGAAGCCACTGTTAAGAAATATCCGAAACCTCGCTATGTTTGTGGTAACGGAGGAGAAGAAGAAGAAAAAAGAGCAAACAATATGATGCTCTCATTCATGTTTCAATAAATTGCTGTCGCATTTTTTATCAGATGTTAATCTACACTTACATATTTATAAAACTAAACAGAACAAAATATAAAAATAAAAGTACGCCCACAAGGAAGAAAGACGAACAGATGATTATCAAGAACTTCATTCGATTTACATTACTTTCCCTAGAATATAAGGAAATCTAGGTTAACTAATGAATGCAATGATTTATTCGAACGAATAAACAAATAGACAAGATACGTACATAGTGAGAAGTTTTCAGTTGAAAATAAGATTTCATTTTGAAGATAAGACATTTATTTAGTTAAGTTAACTTCAGTAAATATTAGAATAGGTAAAAAAGAACTTAAAATCGAAAAATAAAAAAACATGACATTTTCATTAGTCTTAGTCATGATTATTGGCAAAAAACAACGATGATTCATAGATATCCGCATATCTTATTAATATTTATTCAGTAAATATACACTGGCATAAACCTCACATATTCATTTGATATTACAAAACGTATCGAATAAATTTCGAAATCTAGTCCTTTCATATTTGTATTGGTTTACTGTCAATTGTGTCCGCAGTGTTTCTCTTCTCATTATATATAAATGATTAATAATGTAAATATATGTTTACTTGTTTTTTCTTTTTTTTTTTCATTTGATAAGCTTTAATATAAATTACGAAAGATTGTTCTGAACTTACATAATTGAGTTCGCATATTTACACTCGAATTTCTTTTGACGAAAGAATGAATGTCAAATTAGTCAAATTAATCGTTTAAAATGGAAACAAAAGAAGATTATTTATTTTCACTTGACTGAATCGTTAAAGGAAGAGAAGGAAAAAAAAACATTCGAAATCAATCGAAGCAGAAATTTAGTTTGTTTTGTTTTTATTCATTTAATATAAGAAACAAAAATCAATGAAAAAAAAACACAGATACATGTTCAAAGAAACAAAGCGAACGATTTGTTTTAGTTATGCACAAATAATGTAGCGGAAAGGTGTAGATACCTTGAGTTTAAACAAAAAAAGAAAACAATGAAAGATTTATGGCGTTAGATTGAGTGTTGTTTTCATATGTTGCACGTCGATGACTTGTTCACATTGATAGTTTTCATCGAAATAATTGAGTAGATCAGTGATAATTTGTTTGTTCGATGAATTTGCTTTGAGAAGAGCCAGAATGATTTCATTATAAATCATTTCGGAATAGTATTTATGTGTTAGAAAACGAATTTGTTCATTGGTAAGCCAACAATCATCGATTGTCATTTCATTCGAATTTGAATTGATGTCTAATCGATTGAAATTAATTAAATCCCGTATTGTTTCCAATTGATAAGATTTCAACGATGAATTTTTCAATAAATCATATAAAAGTTGTTTGATTTTCGTTTGTGAAAATCCATTTGTGTGTTTCATAAATAAATTTAATGATTCATTGATTAATTTCGATGTTTGATTATTGTTTAACACGAGATCAATTAAACCGATGCAAATTTGTCGATCAATATTAACCAATGGGTATTCAATTGTGAAATTATATTGTTTCAATAGACAATTCCAATGACGTAGAATTAAACGTATTTGATAGCATTGTTCGGATGTTAGTGAAAGATATCGATCATCATCATCGAAATCATCGAGTGTAAGACCGAGAAGTGCAAGAGAAAGATTTTGAACAATTGTATACAATGACACTGACGTACATTTTCTATCTGTAATTAATATCAATGGACCTTTGTAGACATACGAAGAATTAAGAAAATTTTCGTATAAAGGATAAACAATTGGATTAGCAAAATTAACTGTTGAAATCGCTTGATTAATCTAAATAAAAAAATAAGTAAAATTTAAAAACACAAAACAAAATCGTACAGTTGCGATGAGATATTGTTTATTGATCGAATGTCCGTAGGTTATTGTATGATATGTTCGTAATAATTCAGCAACACGATCAATAAGTTTACCCGAAAAATCGTTCATATCATTTAGTAATAAATAGAAGAGATTGTTTAATTGAAATGATGTTATATTCGATGATGAAAATGAGAGAACAAATTGTACAATTGTATTTAATTTACCGGTATTAATAATTGTTTTATTTGTTATTTGTTGATAACGTTCTAATTCTTTGCTTATATGAATGATTGAATTGATATTAAATGTTGAAAAATGTGTTAATTCAACATTATTTAAAACAAGATAGAATAAACGTTCAACAAAAATACGTTGTTGATGTTGATGAAATAAACTTCAAAAGAGAACGAAAGTTTTTTTTTTGTTTTTCTTCTCATTCTCTTAGAATTCAATTGATTTACCTAAAATTTCGTATATTTACAGGTTGTGTTCGAATGAATAATTGAAATAATTGAATTTTTGATTGTAATAACATTTGAGCATTGTCTTCTTCGAATAAATGTTCATTGTAATTCGATGTTTTACATTTCGTATTCAAAACGAAATGTTCATAAGCATTTTGTAGTTGTTGTTTTTCTTGTGGCCGAAAGAAATCATTTTCAGTTGGAAATAAATTTGACAATGGCCAAAATGTTGTCGCCGCCGTCATAATCAACAACAATCTACATAGACAATATGAGCTCGGAATGAAAATTGCTTTTATATTTAACTGAGATATTTCAAAAAAGAAAAATACACATTATTGTTTTTTTTAATAATCATTATTCGGTTTACAATTCTATAGAAACTATTTTAAAAAAAAACGAAGAAGACAAAACGGACGGTTTGAGAAAACAATCAGATCTAGGAATGTTGGCACCGATAGAGAAAAAAAAGACAATCTCTTCTTCTTTTTTTTATTAATGGAATACGTTTAATTTTCTAAGTTCGAGTTTAACGCTGGAGAGTTGCTGTTGAACTCGATCGATTTCTCGTTCGAGAACGTCGGATAATTGTCGATCAGTTGTGGACAAGCCTCGTAGAGGTATTCGACTGAGACGAGTTTCTAGGTCACGTTTTTTCTTTAATAATTGATCGAATTTTTGTTCTAATTGTTCGATTTGTTTGTTTTGACGATCGTTTGAATTCTGAGAGAGAGAGAGAAAAACAAAAACAATAGTAAATCATCCAATGACAAAAATATGATTTTACTCGAGTTGACATTGTGTCATTTCGACGACGAGTTGGCGAGGATTTTTTCGGCGAAAAGACATTTCCTAAAGTACAACAAATCAAATGTATAATATTTAATATCAAAAGTCATATCGATTACTGATAGGTGACACGTAGGGCTGAGGAAATGTTGGTTTGTCATTTAAATAATCTGCTATTCTCGTCATTGGTCTTGGCGAATGTTCATGACGTAAATAATTGTCATTTGTATTTGTCGATTGATATCTCGAATAGTTAAATTTCGTATTAGGCGGCGATGTTGAGAGTTTTGTTGGTGATAATGTATATCGACCGTAGTCTCTCAATGTTGTACTTAATTTATGATCATCAGTGAGACTAAATTCGATTTTTCTTTCTAGTAAAACAAAACGAAAGATTTGATTTACTGAGATTTATGCGGTCGGTTGGAATCAGCTTCTGAGAGAAGTAATTGTCGACGTAATTTTTCATTTTCAACTTCTTGTTCTTGATAACGTTCTTCCAAACGAAGAAGTCGTTCCTAAACGAAACAAATACGAACATTTATTATCCGTAAAATATCCACTTTTTTTTTATAACAAAAAAAATTTGAATAAGGGAACGTTAATACGATTAAGAAACAAGAAGACAAACGAGGATAGATATAGATTTGGTTTTCTACGACAGAATACAATTATTTTCCCGGATTAGATAGACAATATTTATTTATTTATTTATTTATTTGTTTTGATTTAGTTTTCTCACCCATTCGGGCCAATGACGAAACTGTAAAAATAGAAAAAGAAAAATTAATATTTGAATTACCCTTGTAAAATTCAGATCGATCTTGATATTTTCATTTTCGTCTCGATAGAATGAAGCCTGTCTGTCGGCATGACGAGATTTTTCATCTTGTCGCTCTTTTGTCTAAGATAATAGAACAAGTGTTTAATGTGTTTCTTTCTGTTTTGTTTTATCATCAAACACATACACTCAGATTTCAAAGGCAAAACAAAACAAAAAATAGTTCTATTAGATTTTGAGGAGACAAACAAGAAGATACTAAATCAATCGCAACTCTTTCTTTTTCATTTTTTACATTACACACATTTTCAGCTTCGGTTAATTGTTGTTCAAGATCGGATATTGTTCGATGGTAACTCTTCAGATCAAGATCTTTTGCATTTAATTGTTCGCGTAAATCTTCTAATTGAGTTTTAAGTATTTGATTATCGTCTTCAGTTAATTTCTAAAGTCAAAAACATATGACTTTCGGTTTTTCGTTCGAAAAAATCAACTAACTAATGAATGACGAAGATCACTGATTTCATCATGTAAACGAATGTTTTCATTATTAATTCGTTCGATGGTTTCCATGGATTGACGTGCACTACTCGATGTATTTCTACGAACAAGAGCGAGAAAGTTGTGTTTTTTTTTGAATGAATTCATTATTTTCGTATTCAAACCCCATTCGTAGACGATTGATTTGACTTTTTAGGTCATTAATTTCGGTTTCGTATTTAAATTTGAGATCAGTTATTTGTTTGGCATGTTTAGTCGCGAGGTCAGGTTGTAGACTAGGAAAAAAGTGAAGTTAGACGATTGAATTTTGAATCAAAAAAAGAAAGAAAAAAAGAGAAACTTCAAAAACAACTCGAACGAATCGTCAAATGTAAATACTTTCTCGCAATATTTTTGTTGGCTTTACACTCAACGAAAAAACAAATTTATTTTTCTTCGAATTCTCCTTTCTTTTGGCTGCTTTTTTTCAATTAAAAAACACGAATATTCTCATTGAAATCATCGGATCGACATACTCGAGACTATCGTCAGTCGAAGGATTTGTCGAACGTCGAGATTTCTTGTTCGACGATAAAATATTCAATGTCGAATCGGCTGGATAATGACGAGATACGAGATCGTCAGCTAACAATCGATATTGATGAGGTTTCGTATGCGTTTTATATCGGCCAATGTTCGAATCGATGGGTATCGATGCATGTGTACGATGATTAAGTCTTGGATTGTCATTGTAATCGGTTAATCGTGATTCTTGAAAACTAAAAATTGAAGAAAATAAGAAACATGTAGATTTATTTTTGATTGTTTTACCCATTGGTAAGCGTGAGATAATCATCGAAACGTTGTTTCATTTTTTCTTCGAGTGTATGCATGTAATTTTCGTATTGTTGTTGTTGCTTTTCGAGACGTTCTCGATGTTCACGTTCGAGTTTTTCGAGTAATGATAACCAATTATCCTGAAAAAGAATATTCGATCGATTGATTTTCATTTTGATTTATTTGTTTTTTTTTTACATCATGTTTTCGAGAACTACGCGATGTTGAATGTCGACGATGAGTTCGTTTGCGTGGTAAATTCGATGCGTCAGCAAATTCTGTTGAATTTCGTTGACGTTGATTTGATGTTCGATGAAGTAATTCTTCAGTTGTTCGTTTGGGTATATCGTTTTGCAAGAAATGATCTGTCGACAATGGAAATGATGCTGATGCCAATCCGTCGGTTGTTTGTTCGTCTTTTGGGTCGAAATTGAGTGTTTGCCGTTCGTGTTCCATGAGAACTTGTTTTAATTGTGTGCTGAAATCATCTAAATTCTCGTCGATTAATGTTTCTTGACTATCCTGTCGATTGGCTTGCGATGGATTGTTAACAATTGGAACTTGTTCTTGTTGCTCTGGTTGAATTTGACCAAGATTTTGTTGAACAATTGATCCAGTATCAGATGATGATGAAGACGATGATGTTGAATAAGTTGTTTTGAATACAAATGATTGAGGTGGTTTACGTTTTTCTTGTTCATCGGATGAATC
>ERZ778019.3181-NODE-3181-length-12791-cov-12.076869_pt1 | contig 12791 bp, 14 predicted proteins | sample MGYA00375749_ERZ778019 | MGnify/ENA primary metagenome ERZ778019 (study PRJEB29350, sample SAMN05389821) | bioreactor metagenome | isolation source: Ammonium sulfate bioreactor | place: South Africa: University of Cape Town | collected 2014-03-17 ... | reverse complement strand
GTATTCATTAAAATAACATATCGCATTTGAAATGTCATTATGTTCAATTTACCATTGGGAAAGAATGATGTTATACCAGCACTAAGTACTCTATGATAATTATTTACTACAGAAACATCTAAAACGGCGATCGGTTGAGACATGCCGGGTCCTACGGGATGAATTTTATTATCATTCGTTCCACAAGCATATGCACGGCCTTGAATATCATTTGGAATGGTTTTTGTTTCCATGAATCCTATTCCTGAGCCGACACCGCTCCATTGTTCGGAGTCTGTTGGCATTTCAACTTGAAACGTTCGTTCTAATTTTCCATTTGGTAGGAAATGTCGAACTGTACTTCGAAATGTAATATTCGCAGCATTCGAACCCGTAAGACTGATAGGTTTGATATTGAGAGTGTTGAGGGTGTTGAGGGTTGAGGGTGAGGGTGTTGAGCAAGGAAAACAACTGATTTAGATAATTATGAACTCACAAAAGGTTGATCCTCCCTTGCAAGCTCGCCATCAAAGTTCCTGGTGATACAGTAAATGAAGATTATTTATTGATTCGGGTTTTTCAAAAAAAAATATAGTGACAAAAACATTGTCATGCAATTTATTTTTTACTCTTTTTTCTTTAATTATCAATCTTTATCGATGGAATCGGAGTCTACGTTAATCATCAATGTTCCTTCATCATAACCGACAGTTACATCATTTGAATTTTTCAAACATGACATTGCCCAACACCTTCCAAAACCAAAGTTCAATGTTGACTTGAGATCATAAGTGTTCAAATACCATAGTTTGACTGTTTGATCTTCAGAACCACTCAAAATAATTGGTAATCTAGGATGAAAAACTACACAAACAACATTTTGTGAATGTCCTGTCAACGTTTGCACGCAGGTCTTGCTCTATTTTTAAGGAGAATACACGTATGTTTATTGACGAATATTATATACTTACTTGATAATCCCAAATTTTGACCAGATGATCATCACTGCCCGATACTAAATAAGGTTTACCATCGTCCAAGCAATAATCTACGCAGTTGACACCTGCTTCATGCTCTTTCAACGTACATATCGGTTGTGTAGTTTCTAATTCCCAAATCTAATTCATTATTCCATCAAATAAAACAAATACTTGAATCACGAATAATTTGTTTACTTTAATAGTATGATCAAGAGAAGCCGAAGCAAAACTCTTATCATCCTTTGGATTAATTGCTATTTGCATAACATAATGCGTATGTCCTACAAAAGTTTGTTTCAATGTCCATTGTGCATTCCAATCCCATAATTTAATGGTCATGTCGTCTAGACAAAATATTTGAGTATAAACTTATTGTCTTCTATCGCATACATACCACTACAAGTCAAAATATAAGATTGCTTAGGATGAACAACAAGTGAACGAATGTAATCACTATGTGCTTCGAATTGATGCAATCGTGTCGAAGTATTGTAATCATAGACACGAACTAACAAATCATCCTATAGAATAGAAGAAATGAAATCGATTACATATCGAGATATTCACATCACAGTTACCGATCCAATAACAATCCAATCCTTTCGAGCAACAAATTTACCGGTTCGCACAGGAAGATCGCATATTTCAAATGTTTTTATTAATTCCTATAAAACAAAAAAAAAAGAGAGAGACATGCATCAGAATAAATACAAAATGATCAAAGTTTATACTTGTGTATCATAATTGTAGATATGTACATGACCAATGTAAAGTGTTGCCAAAATCCATGGTTCTTTTGGATGAACGTCCAAGCATTTAACACGATCAGACGGATAAGAAAATTTGCATTTTTCATCAAGTAGTGCAGCCTTCAAAAGATTTAACATTTTTAAATGATCTATGAATACTTGACCAAGGATCCTTACCATATATTTCAATTGAAATCAGAAAAAAAAATTAATATAAATCGGTGCAAGAACGGATCCTTTTATATCTGTCAAATGTCGATGACAACATTCTTTTACACGTCAGCAAGTCCACGAGTAAAGGAAGACAAAAATTGCCACGTATACGCAAGTTGACTCTCTTTGCTTCTGCTTGTTTCGATCAAATATATTGACCGTCGTCTAATTTAATTTGAATAATGCTCGTCGAAGATGCTATCGTTATATATTCATGGAATAAGTGTGCAAACGGCTATTCATGGATATAGTGCTAATAACAGTCCTTGTAGACACATTTGTTGAAATTGCCTACAAACATTTAACTAAACTACGGGTAAGAAGAAAAGAAAAATTTTCGTTTTTTAAAATCTAATCTATTCATATATGAACTTTAGGCAAAAACACGAACCAAACCAGTTTGTACTACATTTCTTGATCTACCAAATGAAACTCTCTTACAAATCTGTGGTTACCTATCACCAGCGCATGTTCTTCATGCATTCTATGAATATAATCAACGTTTATATCGTTGCATATTCGAATATCATCAAACAATAAATTTAACAAATTATCTCTATGCAGATTTCAAACTATTTCTCGATCAATATTCGAAAAATCAACTGGAACCAACAACATTAATACTTAGTAACAAAAAAAATCCCAATGAAATCAAACTCTTCTATAAAACATGCAATTCAATTAATTTTCAATCGAAATCTCTTCAACATTTATCATTGCTCGAATGGAGACAAGACGATATTTATTCATTGTCTTCTTCTCTTCTCGACAAATTTCAATCATTAAAATCTTTACATATTCATGAATCAACAACAATAAAAGAATCCAATGAGTACATAACATGCCGTATTCTATCGGACCTTCAGCAATTAATCTTTGAAAAACCATCGAAGAATCTCGAAGACTTAACACTTATACTCAATGATGGTATGCTTACCACTAAACAGTTTCATTCCAATTTATATTTGAAATATTTAACGATTTCATTAATTAATCTTCATGATCTCTATATTCTGCTCGATGGTTTAGTACCGAATTTAATCTATTTGAAAGCAATCATATGCCAACACAATGTCAATCAACGAATGTCACTACACAAATCATTGTCTTCAAAATTTTTTATGGCAAATCTAGATGAATTTATTCTCGATACCAATGAAAATGTGACATTAACTCTCGAACAATTACATGCCATTTTTAAACCACTACAACAATTGACAACATTAACATTGAATATTAAAAAGTTCATCAATGAAACTCAAACGAAAATTAATCTCGAACAATATCTACCGAAACTAAAACATTTCACTTGTTCAATTTATACAACATCAAATATTGATACACTTGTATGTCAACATTGGCCAATGATAACGTGTCATAATAATAATGACAATTCAAAAAAGCATTTCTATACAATCACGAATTCATTTGAACAGATCTATTTATCAATGATATCACTCGATCAAACACAAAATATTCAACATTTAATTGTTGATATACCATCTGTGATAACTTCACATTGTTTTACCAATCTTCATACACTGACAATTGCAATTGATGATGGTGATTTTTCTAATTATACTAGCAAACAATTTCCTGCACTTCGTCATTTAATAATCAAACGTATCAATATAATTTCTCCATCAATTTTACGACGTATTTCAACGTTAACATTGTCGAATATTGATGATTTATTTAATCATTCACAGATTTATTCAAATATCCGATATTTAACCATTAAAGAATCTTCTTTCGGATCATCGGAACAACTTATTCGTTTTCTTAACTATTTTCCAAATCTTCATTCAATTGAAATTACACTTGAATCGAATGATTTATATTTTGCAAATCTCGATATTCTTATCAATCATGAATATTTACCATATCTTTCGTGCTTAAGAACCAATTGGATAACAAAATCATATAGTTTACCAAGTATTCGATTGCAGATCTCTTCGAATACATCATTAAAATGGAATCAAACTGACTATCATATAGATTATATTTCTAACTTTGACTCTCATAACTTGATTATTTCTTTGTAAATTTATAATTTATCTTGACTATTTGAAATAAAAGAATATTTCATCATGTTATAGACTTATTTTTTTGGATTGAGATCAAGCTTCCAAAGTCAATCTTCTACCCAGGTCAACCAATCCGATCGGATCCCATTGGGTTCGACAGGTTCCGGTAGGATCCGACTCTCGGATTGGTCGACCTGGGTAGTCTTCAAATATTTCTAGTGTACATTTAAAATTTAAATTCTTTTATGAAAACAGTTCTCAATTGTCTTCAATTGTAATTATTCTTGCGATACATATTGTAACAGTAACATGTAACAAAATAGTTTTACTTATTTAATTATAGCTGTCATTCCATTTGTATGTCAAATTTCTTTGTAAAAGTAATCTGTATGTGAAATGGAACAGCTTTTGTTAACTTTGAAAAAATTAGAAAATCTCTTCTGACTGTATACTGAAAATCAGACGGTAACGGTACGGTACGAGACGGTATCAAATTTTATGGATATTGAAGATCCTAATTATGTTTACATCACCGACATATAGGCACGATGAAAATGCAGATAAAACATTACGTCGATCGTTGCCATGCCGAGGTCTTTATCCAAGTAAATCAATGTGTCGACAATACCAAAAAAAGACTATAATTAAACAAAAAGCTTTTTCTTCGATTAATTCTCATGTAAATTTGTTTTTTTTGTTTTAGTTTGAGAACATTTTTTCCCGAGTGAACATGAAGAATATTCTATTTGTCTTATTGTTTCTTCTTTTCATCAAATCACTACTTTGTCAAGATATTATTTCGATTCATTTGTCTGAACTCGAAAATACGAAATATGAATGTGACATTGGAGGTTGTACACCATCGACAATCATATCATCGTTCGATTTCGACAGTTGTCGTATAGCTTGTTTACAAGATACACAATGTCGAACGGTTACATTCGATTCCAATACGAATCTATGCGAAACATTTGCTGATATTCCAAGTCAATACGGAAAACTTTCGAGTCAATCAGGTGTAACAACAATGATTGCAGCTGATCAACGACTTTTATCCGCACGTAAGTTCCAATCAATCAATTCTTTTCATTAACAAAATTTCATTGATTTAGCTTTACGAAGTAATGCAACTAATCCAATGAATCCATGTATGTAAATGAAATAATATACGGTGCAAAAGTCTTTGGATAAATGTTGAGCTTTATAACTCAGTCATTTCAATTGATAGAAGGCATTCTTTTTTTTTATTAGATAGAGGGTGTGAAGTACTACAAAAAACTGTAATTAAAGAATTGAATACAATCCATTTCGTTATAAGGCTCGAAGCTTCTTTCGAACACCCTCCATCATCCCTTGCAATATTTGTTGATCAAGTTCTTTTGCTTTTCTCTTTATTCGTTGAACTAAATGATCAATGTCTTGCGCTTTTCGATTGTTCTCGTATACTTTTCGCTCGAGTTTCTTGTTGTTTATCGTTCGTTTTCGAAGATTTCTTGAAATGGTCGTATGGTGCACTCGAAATTTCCGACCCATTTCACGTTGACTCAGACCGCATCGATTGTTTACAGATTCGACCAGTTCTTGATCGATCTTTCGTTGTACCATACTTGTAAATACTTTTTCAATATATAATATATCGTACTCGGTGGAATATTTTGCTTTTTAAAATAATTGACCGTATATTAATTCGAGATTGTTCAATTATTAAAGTTGATTGTCTTAATATTTTAGGCGCGCCTGATAGTTTACATTGGAATAAAACAGGAATTACACTAGTGAAATGGTCTAACATCGGTTTTCCAGTCAATGTACATATTGATGCCAATGATATTTTGTATATTGCTGATGAAAATCCTAACACAGTCATATGGAAATTACTACCAAATAGTACGATTCCAACAGTTTTTGCCGGAGTTCGTGGTGTATTCGGTTCAAGCAGTTCACAATTGGATTATCCACAGGATATTTATATTGATAGAAATCAAAATGCATATGTCAGTGATAATACAAATTGTCGAATACAAAAATTTTTCAATGGATCAACTGATGGAATAACGATTGCTGGTCTCAATTCAACATGTGGAAACGCTTTAAATCAACTTTATCACATGCGTTTCTTTGCTTTTGATGAAAATGAAACGTATGTTTATATTGCCGATCCTTATAATCATCGGGTTATGCGTTTTTCAACGGATTCAACAGCGGGCTCAAATGGAACTCTAGCAGCTGGCGGCTCCTATGGAACCAGTAATGCATCATTAGCACAACCTTATGGAGTCGCAATGAAATCACTTCTTAGTAATGATATTTATATAACAAATGCTCGTTCACATTCAATTATTCGATGGACACCTGGTGCATCTAACGGTGTTTTCGTTGCAGGTACACCAGGAACTTCAGGAGCAACTCCAACAACTTTAAATTTTCCCATGGGTATTCAACTTGATAATTATCTCAATGTTTATGTTGCCGATGGAAAGAATGAGCGAATTCAAATGTTCTGTGCTGGAAGTGACAGAGCTTTTACGATAGCTGGCACGGGTTCGCCAGGATCGAGTGCAACGCAATTACGTCAACCTCGAGGAATTGCATTTGATTCTGCAAGAAATCTTTATGTTGCTGACTTTGAAAATTTGCGTATTCAGAAATTTATGAAACTTTAAATTTTATCAAAACAAAAAATTATTTTATATAGAATCAAGTTTAATAATACTGATTTTGTCAGTGACATTCAACGTTATTTGATAATTAATAAACGGAATAACAAATGTATTCAAATCAGCATTGTTATCGAGAGCATATATTGTCGCATTCGATGCATTGTAATTTGATAGAAGAGTGAAAATAACTTGTTGTGATGGAGGATATACAGGGTGTCCCAGAAAGGATCTACCAAAAAGAAAATTGTATATCTCCCTCAATTCTCAACCAAATTTAATAATTTTTTTTTGTTTGATAGAGAAATCTTTCAAGTTTTATTTCATTCCAGATCTATATCATGTCAGTCATTCGTGAGTTACAACGACAAGGAGTATCTGAAATTCCAGAAAGGCATACAATTAGTAGAATTTATCAAAAATTTCTTCAAACAGGTTCAGTTGAAGACATTAAACCTCCAGGAAGACCAACGACAATAGATGAAACTAAAATAAAAGAAGTCAAAGAAGATATGGATCTGCGCGTTGAAATGTGCGAGCGTTTAATTCCCATTCTTGAAGATGAACAAAACAATGGTAACATTTTCTTCTCCGATGAATCGACTTTCTATCTTTCCGGATTTGTAAACAAACATAATTGTCGCATTTGGGCGCCAACTAATCCTTACGTTACCATCGAAGCAGCTATGCATTCTGCTAAAATCAATGTATGGTGTGCGACAGTTAATCAACAAAATTATCTAGCACTGTTAAAAGATTATGTTTATCCAATTTTAAAGAGAAAAAGGATTGAGAAAAGAGTTCTCTTTCAACAAGATGGAGCACCTCCACACTTTTCGAAAGATTGTTCGTGCTTGGTTAAATGAGGATTTCAATGGGAGGTGGATCGGTCGTGGTGGACCGATATCCTGGGCGCTCAGGTCAATGATATTGATGATTTGAAGAATCGAATTGAAGAGCAGATCAAATCAATCAAAAAAGAAACATTAATAACTGTTTTCGATAATATTTTTTTATGAAATAAAACTTGAAAGATTTCTCTATCAAACAAAAAAAAATTATTAAATTTGGTTGAGAATTGACGGAGATATACAATTTTCTTTTTGGTAGATCTTTTCTGGGACACCCTGTAGTTTCAGGAAATTAAAGATAAAAAATAGAAAGATCTTTAATATCCAAAGTATGTTCTGCTGACGCTGCGATTTCTAAAACAAAATTATTTATGATAATTTAATAGGAGTGATCGGCATAAAAAAAAGAATAATCTCCCTGGATAATATGGTGCATCAAAGGGGTGCAGTAAAGATGATGGAAAGAAAGAATATGTTTGGCTTCTCTTTTTCATGTTGTTATAATAATAAACTCGAAAGTTTTTTTTTCCTTTCTACCAAAAGAAACCAATAAATCTACTTTACATAGAACTCATTTGTTGTTACGATCAACATACAACAGGTTACCATTTTCATTTTCTTTTCACGAATTAAACATGGCAGAATCGAACGTAAAGCAGCAGGACACGATTGATCATTTGCTTGCATTACATTTTATTGGTTTAGCTCAAGAATTTCAATATACTACTATTATTGTCAGTCATGATAAAGATAGAATTAACACATTGAAGCAAATATTAACTGACAAAGACCATACTGTCAATAATCCTGTTCACTTATTCGACAATTCGGAGGATTGCGAGCATTTCGTGGAAGGAGAGCTATGGGAAAACAAAAATGCTAAATGTAGTGTTTTGATATCAAAACAATTCGCAAATGAACTTATTCCGTATATTTCTTTCTCCGACCAAATTAAAGAAATTCATATTATTGATGAAATTTCAATGAGTCAAGAAGAAAAAGAATCACTCAAACAATATTCGAAAGTATGTCGACAAATTAAAGCTTGTTTCCTTCTTGATATCCTGAAGACAATTTAGGTAAAATTTAGCAGAGATGACGTCATGTCGAATATTGAACAAACATCAGATCGAGAACTTACTCAGCAGGAACGATTCAACAAGTATATGGCTATTACCTTGACGGATATCGATAGACAAACAGAAGATAAAATTTCCGATACCGAAGCAAATGAACGTTCATCTCAATGTATCTTTAGTTCAAATACAATCTTTCGATACTTCGTATTGAAACTTCTTTTGGAAAAACCATCCATACCATCAGATATGGACAATCTTATCGACTTATTTCGAGAACAATTCTGTTTGTCTGAAAAACTTATTCACGATTTCCAAGAAAACTATCGAGCTGATCAAGCAGTACAATTTTACACAAAATCTGCTTTTATCTTTGAAGGAATAAATAAAGCATTGCGTTCATTCGATATTGATCATCTTTTACAATATCGATTTATACTGAAGGACATTTATGATCAGTTGAATGTTTTCATGGCAAATGAAGTTAATATTCGAAGTCGAAAAGTGTATCGTGGTCAACGGATGAATTTCATTGAGTTATGGAGTTTATTCGACAGCTTTAAACAACACGCACCGATTATCATTAATAGTTTCCTTTCAACATCACTTGAAAAGGAAGTAGCTATTACATTTCTGAATGCTGCTACTATAGATCAACAATTGACCATGAAAAATATTCGTGTGCTCTTCACTATTCATATTCGACAAGAAGGTGCATCATCTGATTGCCCATTTGCTGACGTATCAAAAATAAGTACGAAGCCAGAGGAAAAAGAGTTGTTATTTGCACCAAATCAAATGTTTATAATTGATAAATTGGAAGTCATCTCAGAAAATGGCTCGTATATCTATTCAGTGGAAATGAGTTTATTCAATGGTATACAATCTAATTTGAATATATATTACGATCAATTAAAAACATACTGGAAAAAGGATACGAATAATCCGTTGATTCATTTGGCTAAATACATGATTACATACAAGCAATTTGAACAAGCAAAGAAAATACTTGAACAAATACTAAAAGATGTATGTGATAATCAGACAAAGATTGTTTGTTATACAGCTTTGACTACAATAGCGATGTCGACAGAAAATCGTAATGAAGCAGCGATATATAATGAAAAGATTATGGAATTGAAGTTTGGTCATCAAAATGCATCCACACCGCCAAATGAGATTCGATTTCCACCAGAATTACATCAGCTTTTTTCAAGATATTCCAGCCAAATTAGAAATCTTGAATCACAAGCGTCTTTAAATCGACCTTTATATGAATTAAGAAATAATTTCGAAAACGCTGAACTAAAGAACATGATACAACAAGCTCCAAAATTGATGTTCATGTTTGCTAGCGAATTTTTCAGACAAGGAGACTATCAGGTAGCAATTATCTATCTTGAACAGGTATTAATGATGCTGACATTTTCATTTCATCCTCAATCGGATCCATTACTTAAATCTAAATGTTGCCAGATACTAGGCGATAGTTATCGTCATTTAAATCTTAATAAAAAAGCACTGGAATATTATACGCAAGCATTAGACGAAAGTAATAGTTTACCACCTGAACAACGTATTAGAATCTTCTCTGGTACTGGCAAAGCACTTGTAGCAACAGATCAATGGAAAACTGCTTTGGATAATTATATTCGAGCAGCTGAGATCTATCAGACAGAACTGCCAAATGCAAATCCTGACGATGTTGCCAACATTGAAGAATGTATTGAACAAGTTACCTCACATATACTTTCATCGAATGAATCAGCGGACTAACACTATCCTCAAGAGAAACTATTTAATTATTAATCATGCATTTCCTTTTCTTCTTTGATCATTTTTTCTTGAAAAAAAAAGAGAGATATCATCTGTTCATTTGGTTGATTTTGTTGTTATTGGTACAAGATCAAAGCTACGAATTGAATAACCAGTTTGTTGATTAATATTAAATTGTATTGTTGGTGTTGGTTGAAATATTGTTGTATTCAATGTTTGTGGAGTTTCAACTTGTGTGAATTGACTATTGCTAATTGCTGCTTCCAGTAGACTAGCATTTCCAGCCGCATAGACAGTTAGATTAATTTTTATTAGTGATTGAAATATTTGTATTGGATAGAAAAATGTGGAATTAGCAGTCAAATTTCGTAGATCAGGATAATGAACAGCTGTCGGATGATTCATATAGTTAGTAGCATTGAAATTATATGCGGGAAGTGGAATTCCAAATTTGAGGGTGTTGAGTCTAGCAACCATTATCGCGATTTCATCCCGGCTAAAGGAATCATCAGATGGCTTTAACTGTGTATCTAGAGCTTGAGGGTGGGTTAAATGTGAAAATTCTAATAAGAAAGGGTTTCAGTAGAAAAGCCGATCACGAGTGAATCATCTATAAATATAAAGCAATAATACGATCAGCAATTCTTGGTAAGTGCTGATGACATGTTTTATCGAATTGTGGTTTCGAAATTGAATGAAAATCGAAACGAAATCATCGATATTTATGATACAGACGGTTGTTGAATCGAGAATTAAGTGCATAGAATGTATAGAAAAGATTATTTCCATCGAAGCAATCGAACATATCAAGAAAGATGTCAGTAGGTAACGATTCAAAAGTCATTGTGTAACAACCTTTCTTAATCTAAATGCAAGCTTGATGATAGCAAGGCAGTATAAAATACGTTTATCTATCAAAAGGAACGGAAGGAAAAAACCGAGTATGACGTTGGGTTTTTGCACAGCATAGCTATGACTCATAGAAAATGAAATATGACGAAATAGAGAATTTGATTGTATAAGTATGCAGGAATGACGCTCTCACACGCAGTCCTGTCAAATTCAGATTTTAGAAATCAGGGTTTTTTTAAACTAAGTCAGGAAAAAATTTTTGAGGGTGAGGGTGAGCAGGGTTTCTCATAGCAGGTGTACGCAACGCATTTATTCTTTTTCGTCTTGAAATTGAAATAGATTAATTGTTTTGGATATCTTATTTGTGATCTTTGGATCATTAGAATAGAATCTATCTACAATTAAGCCGTCTGACGAGACCCTTAAGCAACGTCAAAATCTCGATAACGATGTGCTGTCTAAACTCGCCCTCATCCTTCATTTTCTTTTTTCTTTTTCTTTACTGTACGTCGGGCACACATTCATGGCCGCTTCTCTTCTCGTTTTTTCTCGACTCATCGGAATGTAGTAGATGACGCTGACCGTAAGAAAATTGTTACGTTTTCTTTTGTCCAATTTAGAGAACACTAATGTCACTCATGATGATCATATCGGCTATAATCTTCGTCGCATCTAAAATTCCCGATCTCTTCACGACATTGGTGAGAATCAAAGTAATCGACGATGAGCGAAATCCGCTCGCACGTGTGTGTATGCATAAATTGGGCATCAGAAATGGTCTATTTTTTATCTTTGGTGTATATCTGACGATTGCTGGTGCGATGGTATGTATTTGTTATCTGGTAGATTCTTTTTGGTGGGATCTGCAGCTGATATTGAGTGCGATTATTATCGGTGTATTCAATGTTGCTGTCGCACATTACAATTGGTATCAACGTCATAACTATTTCACTTGGCTGATTATGAAAATGGATCATGGATTTTATCGGTAGTCTTAGCTATTTTGATTTGTTATGACAAAATATATTTGCGTTGTGATATTTGGATGAATTAATACTTTACTTGATAGAGAGCAAAAATGAATACATCATAATGCTGATTTTTTAGTTCTTACGAATATTTTTGTAGTTGTTATCGCGTTTCAGTCCACTGATGAAGCTAGACCGTCATTCAGTTATACCTGTGCCAGCATTATTATTAGCTACTTTGGTGATCACGGGTAGTCGGGATGCAAAGTACATAACAAGTCATTATTCCCTCGACTGTAGAGAGGGCAAGGGGGTATCAACCTTTCATGATTTTCATGATTTAAAATGAGTTCAAGTGAGTTCAGATGAGTTCAAGATAGTTCACGTGATTTTTTTGAGTTCTTAATAAATACTTATTTGAAAACAATTAAGAAGCCTTTCAACAATTTTTGTTCAATTTAAATCGGTGAGACATTGCATAGCACTGTCATATAGGTTTTCTATTTTAAGTATGAAAAAAACTATTAACACAAGTCAATCGAGAGTTGTCATTATTATTCTTATAGAGTTTTTCAAAGCACATCTTTAAAGTACAACAATTTATTTATGCCAACGCATACGAGAAATAAAAAATGTCCTAAAACTTTTGACTCATTCAGTTCG
>ERZ778019.3167-NODE-3167-length-12884-cov-7.113415_pt1 | contig 12884 bp, 10 predicted proteins | sample MGYA00375749_ERZ778019 | MGnify/ENA primary metagenome ERZ778019 (study PRJEB29350, sample SAMN05389821) | bioreactor metagenome | isolation source: Ammonium sulfate bioreactor | place: South Africa: University of Cape Town | collected 2014-03-17 ... | reverse complement strand
GCAAGGAGTTCGGCACGTCGATGATCTTCGTGTCGCACAATCTCGGCCTGATCCTGGAGACGTGCGACCGTATCACGGTCATGTATTCGGGCGAGGCGGTCGAGACGGGTTCGGTGAAGGACGTGTTCGACCGCATGCGCCACCCCTATACGCAGGGATTGTTCCGATCGATCCCGCTGCCGGGCGCCGACAAGAACAGCCGGCCGCTGGTGGCGATCCCCGGCCAGTTGCCGCTGCCGCACGAGCGGCCGAAGGGCTGCAATTTCGGCCCGCGCTGCCACCACTTCGTCGAGGGCGTATGCAACGCCGCCGAAATCCCGATGATCCCGGTCAAGGGGCACGAGAATCATTTCAGCCGCTGCGTACGCTTCAACGAGATCGACTGGTCCGCGCTGCCCGACGACGCCAAGAAGAAGAGCGAGCCGGTCAAGGCCGGCGATACGGTGCTCAAGATCGACGACGTGCGCAAATATTACCGCGTGGCGGCGAACGAGGTCTTCGGCGCAGGCGAGCCGCGCGTCGTCAAGGCCAACGAGACGATCAGCTTCGAGGCGCGCGAATCCGAGACGGTGGCCATCGTCGGCGAATCGGGCTGCGGCAAGTCCACGCTGGCCAAGATGCTGCTCGGCCTGGAGACGGCGAGCGGCGGCACCATCACGCTCGGCGATAAGCCGATCCAGTCGACGCCGGTCGAATTGCGTGACGTCAAGACCGTCGCCTCGATCCAGATGGTGTTCCAGAATCCGTTCGACACGCTCAATCCGAGCCACAGCGTCGGCTCGCAGATCGTGCGGACGCTGGAGAAATTCCATGTGGGCAAGAGCCCGGCCGACCGGCGCCAGAAGATGCTGGAACTGCTCGATCTCGTGAAGCTGCCGCGCGCCTTCGCGGCGCGCCGGCCGCGCCAGCTTTCCGGCGGCCAGAAGCAGCGCATCGGCGTCGCGCGTGCCTTCGCCGGCAACGCCAGGGTGGTGGTCGCCGACGAGCCGGTCTCGGCGCTCGATGTTTCCGTGCAGGCGGCCGTGACCGAACTGCTGATGGACATCCAGCGCAAGAACAAGACGACGATGCTGTTCATCAGCCACGACCTTTCGGTCGTGCGCTACATCGCCGACCGCGTCGTGGTGATGTATCTCGGCTACATCGTCGAACAGGGGACGACCGACCAGATATTCTCGCCGCCCTACCATCCCTATACGGAGGCGCTGCTCTCGGCGATCCCGATCGCCGACACGAGCGTGGTGAAGAAGCACGTGGTTCTCGAAGGCGACATACCCTCGGCGATGAACCCGCCGACCGGCTGCCCCTTCCAGACGCGCTGCGGCTACAAGCACCTGGTGCCGGACAATCTGTGCGAAACCGAGGTGCCGCCGGCTAAGGATCTCGGCAACGGGCACAAGTCGCTCTGCTGGCTCTCCGACGACGTGCTCGCCACGATGGAGCCGGTCATCAAGTTCGACACGGCCCACGCCGGCAAGGAAGGCGTGCCGGACGACGCTTTGGGCCAGAAGGAGCGTCGCAGCGCCAAGGGCGATCCCGGTTTCGCCGGCCCGCCGCCGAAGCGGCCGCACGGCAAGACCGCCAGTGCCGCGGCCGACGAGGCGGAGTTCGAGGTGGAGGAGGAACAGGAGGCGCAGCGCGTACGCCGCGAGGAAGTGCGCGACGATGTCGGCGGGCAGGGCGCAGGCGCGCGGCCCATGAGGACTTCTGCCTCCGTGCCGCTCCGGCAGGGCCGGGTCGGCAGCGGCCGGCAGGCGGTCGATCCCGATGCGCCGATGGCTTTCGACCGGGGGCAGGCGCCGTCGCGCCGCGCCCGTGCCGCGGATTCCGGCAAACCCGCCCGCGGGAGCGTCGCAGCCGGCGACGGTTCACCGGGAACGCGGCCTCAGCGCATGGTCAAGCCGAAGAAGCCGGACGACCTGAAGCTGATCTCAGGCGTCGGGCCGAAGATCGAGGCGATCCTTAACGGGCTCGGCATCTATCGCTTTTCCCAGATCGCCGCCTGGAGGAAAGCGGAGCGGGAATGGGTCGACCATCATCTCAGGTTCGGCGGCCGCATCGAGCGCGACGACTGGGTGAAGCAGGCGAAGGCGCTGGCGAAAGGCGGGGAAGCGGAATACATCCGCGTCTTCGGCCGGAAGCCGCGCTGACGCATTCCATGCCGGAGCGGCCGAAGGCATTCCTGTCCTGGAGTTCCGGCAAGGATGCCGCCTTCGCGCTCCTTGAGGCGCGCCGGCTCGGGCTGGCGGACATCGTGGGCGTCCTGACCGCCATCAACGAGGCAGCCGACCGCGTCCAGATGCACGGCGTCCGCCACGCGCTGCTCGACCGCCAGATCGACGCGCTCGGGCTTCCGGCGATCAAGGTGATGCTGCCGAGCCCGTGCCCCAACGCGATCTACGAAGCGCGGATGGAAGAAGCCTTCGGCGGGCTCGGGGCCGAAGACGTCCGGCACATCGTCTATGGCGATCTTTTTCTCGAGGACATCCGCGCCTATCGGCTGAAGCAGATGGAAAGGGCGGGCATGCAGGCGATCTTTCCGCTTTGGGGCCGCGATACCGGCGAACTCGCTCGCGAGATGATCGCTTCCGGGCTGGAGGCGCGTGTCGCCTGCATCGACACCAAAAAGCTCGATCCTTCTTTTGCGGGCCGCGCCTTCGACGTCAGTTTTCTGCGCGACCTGCCGGCCGGCATCGATCCGTGCGGCGAAAACGGCGAATTCCACACCGTCGTCACCGCCGGCCCGATTTTCGCCGCACCGATCGCTACATCGGTCGGCGAGATCGTGGAAAGGGATAGCTTCGCCTATGCGGACGTCATCCCGCAATAGATCAAGGCGATTCGTTGAGACGGTTCACTCCCACCCCTGTCCCTTCCCCGCAAGGGGGAAGGGGACTTTGCTCCGATATCATACGGCGCGGGATATCGAGGATTCCGGTCCGGAAGGCGATGACGGCATTCGCCTCCTCCTTATGGGAGAGGAGCGTGGGCAAACGCTTTCGGGCAATCCTCTGGTCGATGGCCGCAATGCTTCTCCTCTCGGCCTGCACGACGGCGGAGCCGCCGCTCGACCCGAACGGTCCGCTTTCGGTCGCCTATTCGGAAACCGAGTTCAGTCGTTACGAGCGGCCCGGCGATGCGACCCTCACGGGGCAGGCGTTCCTGCACGACCAGGGCGACACGGTCCCCTGCACCGGGCAGTCGGTCCTGCTCTTCCCGCATACCCGATCCTTCGATCGTGTGGTCGAACTCGCCCGCATGAAAGCGCATCCGGTGCTGCCGGAGGCGACCGATCCGCGCTTCAATTCGGTTACGCGGCGGGCGACCTGCGACACGAATGGCAATTTTCAGTTCAAGCGATTGCCGCGCGGGAAATGGTACGTCTTCACCCGTGTACGCTGGTCAGCGGGCGATGCCGGGGTACAGGGCGCCGACCTGATCGGCGAGGCCGATACGTCAGCGGGGTCGGCGCGCGTCGTGCTCGACGACCGCAACCGGATCTAGCAGCCGCTCGAGCTTGTTTCGGACCGCCTGGCTGGCTCCATACAGGATGCAGCGCTTTCATACATCGATGCCCTCCGAAGGCTGAAGCCGATTTCGCTTTTACGCGGCGATGCTGTAGGGCCTTCGGCGGAGGCATCTCACATGCGAATGAGCGAATCGAAAGACGAAGTCGTGCACCCGCCGATTTCGTCGGAGCACCTGGGCAGGAACGACGGCGCCTGGCTCAGCCATGGGCGGGCGACGGTCGTGCTTGCCGTGCCGCTGATCGGCACGCAGCTCGCGCAAATGGCGCTCAACGTCACCGATACGGTGATGGTGGGCTGGCTGGGCGCGACCGAACTCGCAGCCGCGGTGCTCGGCACGCAGATATTCTTCACCGTCTATATTTTCGGCAGCGGCTTTGCCATCGCGGTGATGCCGGTTGCTGCGGCGGCGGAGGGGCGCGGCGATTTCCGCGCGGTGCGCCGTTCGGTGCGCATGAGCCTCTGGGTGGTCGGCCTCTACAGCCTGATCGCCATGTTCTTTCTCTGGCACACTGAAACCTTCCTTCTCTTCCTCGATCAGGATCCGCGCGTTGCCGCGCTCGCCGGCGCCTATGTGCGTGTCGTCCAATGGTCGATGCTGCCCGCGCTGATCCTCGCGGCGCTTCGTTCCTATCTTGCCGTCGCCGACCGCGCCTATGTGGCGCTTGCCGTCATCATCATCGGGGGCTTTACCAACGGCGCGCTCAACTACGCGCTGATCTTCGGCCATTTCGGCATGCCGGCGCTCGGCATTATCGGCTCCGCGGTGGCGACGCTCGCCACGCAGATCGTCATGGCGCTCCTCGTCATTCTCTACAGCGGAATGGCCCCATCGCTTCGCCGCCACGATCTCTTCGCCCGCTTCTGGCGGCCCGACTGGCCGGACTTTCGTGATATTGTGCGGCTCGGCTGGCCGATTTCGGCGACGATCATCTCCGAGGTCGGGCTTTTTTCCGCCGCTTCGATCATGATGGGATGGCTTGGCGCGGTGACGCTCGCCGCCCACGGCATTGCGCTGCAGATCACCTCGGTCGCCTTCATGCTGCCGCTGGGGCTTGCCAGTGCCGCCACCGTTCGGGTTGGCCTGCACCATGGGCGTGGCGACCGCGGCGGGGTAGGCCGCGCGGGGCTCGTGGCGATGATGATTGCCGCCGCGATAGCTGTCTGCTCGGCGCTTCTCTTCTGGACGATGCCGGATCGTCTGATCGGGCTTTATCTTGATGAGCACAACGACAACGCCGCCGCGGTGCTCGCTACCGCAAAGCCCTTCCTGTTCATCGCCGCCTGCTTCCAGATCGTCGATTCGCTGCAGGCGATCGGCAGCGGCATGCTGCGAGGTTTGAAGGACACCCGCGTGCCGATGATGATCGCCCTGATCAGCTATTGGGTAGTCGGCATGCCGGCGGCCTATCTGCTCGGCTTTGTTGCGGGCTTTGGCGGCGTTGGCATCTGGTGGGGACTGGCGCTCGGACTTTTAGCCGCGGCGATCCTGATGAACCGCCGCTTTCTCCTTCGCGAGCGGCTTGGGCTCCTGGAGCGGCACTGAAGGCGGGGCCGTATCCAGGCCTTCTATCTTCCGCACCCCTGCATCTGCGCGGCGTAGCTGCGGGCCATGTCGTCGGTGGCGCGGGCATAGCGCTGCACCTCCGCGCTGCCGCGGTCGCCCCGTGCATAGGCGACCCGGCCGAGATAGTAGGCGAGATAGAGATTATAGGTGTCGTTGCGGGCGATGCCGAGCGACCTGGCGCTCTTGTCGTGGTACCAGCCGACGAAATCGATGGCGTCGGCGAAGTTGGAACGTTGAGCGGAGGTGTTGCCGGTCTCGATCTCGTATTGCGTCCAGGTTCCGTCGAGTGCCTGCGAGTAGCCGTAGGCGCTGGAGACATGGCTCCACGGGATGAAACCGAGAAGATAGGTGCGCGGCGGCCGCACGCGGCCCTTGAAGCCGGACTCCTTGCGCACCGTCGCCATCAGCACCGGAACGGGGATGTTGTACTTGGCTTCCGTGCGCTTCGCGGCGCGCTCCCAATTGTTGAACCAGCCGTCGCGCTGGTCGAACACGGCGCAGACATTGTTGATATGGGCGGGAGCGGACGCGCAGGCGGCGAGCGCCAGCGGCAGGCCAATCGCTAAAACTCGAATAAAACTCGACTGAACCATTCGTTGAGGAACTAGGCCCAATTCCTAAACGGAATCTTGCCATGCTGCTTTCCAGGCGGGCTGCGGCCCGGCATGGTTAAGGATGCGTCAATCCCGTCCGACCGGCATTCCTGTCGGCAATCCGACGCTTGATGCCGCCATGCCGAAACCCGATCCGCCGATCTGACGCCTGTTCTAAAATCACGCCTGCCGGTGACGGATTCCCGACAGAAGCCGCGCCGGTTTGGGCTATGCCGGAGGCATGGACGCAGAACCCCGCCGCCGCCGCTCCGCCGAGCGGGCCCATAAGGGCCCGGCGCCGATACCGCAATTGCCGCGGCGCCGGGTCGTGAACCCCTATCCTCCGATGCAGTTGCTGTCGGCCGGGCAGGTGGAGGCGATCCACGAAGCCTCGATGCACATCCTCGAGAATTTCGGCATCGAGGTGATGAGCCCGCGCGCCCTTTCGCTGTTCGAGAAGGCTGGCGCCATCGTCGACCACGCGACGCAGAACGTCCGCATCGGCCGCGAGCTGGTGGCGGAGGCGCTGAAGACGACGCGGGCGCTCTACACGCTGACCCCACGCAACCCGGATCATCAGGTGATCCTCGGCGGCAACAACATCAATTTCACGCTCGTCGCCGGGCCACCCAACGTCCACGATCTGGAGCGCGGCCGCCGCGCCGGCAATCTGCGCGACTATCAGGACCTCGTGCGGCTCGCGCAGCACTTCAACTGCATCACCATGATCGGCAACCAGGTCTGCGCGCCGATCGAACTGCCGGCCAATTCGCGTCATCTCGATACCTATTTTGCCAACCTCACGCTGACCGACAAGAGCTTCCATTGCACGGCGATCGGCCGGGGCAGGGCGCTCGACGGCATCTCCATGATGGCGATCGCGAGAGGCTTGACGCTGGAGGAGCTCGCCGACGATCCCGGCGTCACCACCATCATTTCCGTCAATTCGCCGCGCCGCTTCGACGACCAGATGGCGGAGGGCCTGATGACCATGGCCGAGCATGGCCAGTCGGTGTGCGTCACACCCTTCACGCTGATGGGCGCGATGAGCCCGGTGACGCTTGCCGGCGCGCTGGCGCAGCAGAACGCCGAGGCGCTCTTCGGCGTGGTGCTCACACAGTTGGTCCGGCCGGGCGCGCCGGTCATGTACGGCGCCTTCACCTCCAATGTCGACATGAAGTCGGGCGCGCCGGCCTTCGGCACGCCGGAGAACACCAAGGCGAACATCGCGTCCGGGCAGTTGGCGCGGAGATATTCGCTGCCTTACCGCACGACGCCGGGCTCAGCTTCCAATGTGGCCGACGCGCAGGGCGCCTATGAGACGATGATGGCGCTATGGGGCGCGATCCTCGGCCACGGCAATCTGATCTACCATGCCGCCGGGTGGCAGGAAGGCGGATTGACGGCCTCCTTCGAAAAGTTCGTCATCGATGTCGAGCTGATCCAGCACATGATGGAATTCCTCAAACCCATTGAAGTTAATGAGGGCGAACTGGCGCTCGACGCACTGGGCAGCGTTCCGACCGGCGGGCATTTCTTCGGCGAGCCGCATACGCTGGAGCGCTATGCGACGGCCTTCTACCAGCCGATCCTGTCGAACTGGCAGAACTACGAGGCGTGGAAGGAAGCGGGCGGGCTCGATGCCACGCAGCGCGCGACGAAGGTCTGGAAGAAGGCGCTCGAGGAATATCACGAGCCGGCGATGGACCCGGCGCGGCGCGAGGAACTGGGGGCCTATGTCGCCAGGCGCAAGGAAGCGATCGGGAGCGGGGAACCGTAATGTACTGTTCCGGCCCCCGGCGGCTCACGCTCACCTGCCGGCCCTCAGCAGGAGCTTGATCGCATATGCCGGAGCAATGCGTATCCGTCATTCCGGGGCCGCGCAGCGGAGCCCGGAATCCAGAACGCGGGTGGCCCTCGTGTCACGCGGTTTTAAGGTCTTGCCACGACCGACGTCAGTGTCTGGATCAATTGTGCCGAAGGCTTTTAGGTCGATGCGCTGGATTCCAGGTTCCGCTGCGCGGCCCCGGAATGACGTCCGCGCGGTTCGCACTTCCTTTTGTCATGCAACTCTCTGAAATGCGGAGAAAATCATGAAATCCCATACGCGTGTCGCGGTCATCGGCGGGGGCGTCGTCGGCTGCTCGGTGCTGTTCCATCTCGCCCGCCACGGCTGGACCGACGTGGTGCTGATCGAGCGCAGCGAGCTCACATCGGGCTCGACCTGGCACGCCGCGGGCGGCATGCACACGATCAACGGCGATCCGAACGTCGCCAAGCTGCAGAAATACACGATCGAGCTCTACAAGGAGATCGAGGAGCTTTCCGGTCAGGCGACGGGCGTGCATGTCACCGGCGGCGTGCTTCTCGCCGCGACGCAGGCGCGCATGGACTGGCTGCGCGGCGTCGTCGCCAAGGGCCGCTATCTAGGCCTCGATCTGGAGGAGATCTCGGCGGAGGAGGCGGCACGGCTGATGCCGCTTCTCGATCCCAAGCAGTTCGTCGGCGCGGTGCGCAATTCCGAAGACGGACACCTCGACCCGTCCGGCGTGACCCATGCCTATGCGAAGGCGGCGCGGAATCTCGGCGCGGAGATCTATCGGCACACGAAAGTCGAGGATCTGGTGCAGCGCGAGGACGGCCAATGGCGCGTCATCACTGACAAGGGCGAGATCGTCGCCGAGCACGTCGTCAATGCCAGCGGGCTGTGGGCGCGCGAGATCGGACGCATGGTGGGGCTTGAACTGCCGGTGCTCGCCATGGAGCACATGTACCTCATCACCGAGGATATGCCGGAAGTCGCCGAGTGGAACGAGAAGACCGGCACCGAGATCATCCATGCGGTCGATTTCGACGGCGAACTCTATCTGCGCCAGGAGCGCGGCGGCATGCTGATGGGCACCTACGAGAAGGCGGGCAAGCCCTGGTCGGAAAAGATGACGCCGTGGGATTTCGGCCATGAGCTTCTGGAGCCCGACATCGACCGCATCGCCCCCTCGCTCGAGGTCGGCTTCCGCCACTTCCCGGCGTTCCAGAAGACCGGGATCAAGCAGATCATCAACGGCCCCTTCACCTTCGCACCGGACGGCAATCCGCTGGTCGGGCCGATCCGGGGCCTGAAAGGCTTCTGGTCGGCCTGCGGCGTCATGGCGGGCTTTTCGCAGGGCGGCGGCGTCGGCCTGGCGCTATCCAACTGGATGATCGAGGGCGATCCCGGCTTCGACATCTGGGCGATGGACGTGGCGCGCTACGGCGATTGGGCCTCGATGGCCTATACCAACGCCAAGGTACGCGAGAATTATTCGCGCCGTTTCTCCATCCGCTTCCCCAACGAGGAACTGCCGGCCGGCCGACCGCTCAGGACCACGCCGATCTACGACCTGCTCTCGGCGCGCGGCGCGCAATGGGGCACGGCTTTCGGGCTGGAAATCCCGCTCTGGTACGCGCCCGAAGGCGTGAAGGACGAATTCTCCTGGCGCCGCTCGACCGATTTCGAGCATGTGGCGAAAGAGGTGAGGGCCGTGCGTGAAAGCGTGGGGCTCTGCGAGACCACGTCCTTTGCCAAATACGAGGTGGAAGGCGCCGGCGCCGAAGCCTTCCTCGACCGTCTGCTCGCTTGCCGGCTGCCGAAGGAAGGGCGCATGGCGCTGGCCCCGATGCTCAAGGAAGACGGCAAGCTGATCGGCGATTTCACGGTGGCCAATCTCGGCGGCGGCAAGTGGATGATCTTCGGCTCGGGCGTCGCCGAGGAATACCATATGCGCTGGTTCGAAGAGCACCTGCCGGCCGACGGCTCGGTTAGGGTTCGCGCGCGCGGCGCGGGCCTTACCGGCCTCGCCATTGCCGGCCCGCGCGCCCGCGACCTGCTGGCCAAGGTCACCGGCGAGGACGTTTCCAACGCGGCCTTTCCCTTCATGGCGATCCGCAGGATGCATGTCGGCATGGCGCCGGCGCTGGTCGGCCGCGTCTCCTATACGGGCGATCTCGGCTATGAATTGTGGATCGAGCCGGAGTACCAGCGCGCCGTGTTCAATATGTTGGTCGCGGCCGGCGAGGAATTCGGGCTTGGCCTGTTCGGATCGCGCGCGCTCAACGCGCTTCGGCTGGAGAAGAACTATGCTTCCTGGGCGCGCGAGTACCGGCCAATCTATGGCCCGCTCGAAGCCGGGCTCGACCGTTTCGTGGCGTATAACAAAGGAGCCGATTTCATCGGGAAGGCGGGTGCGGCGGCCGAGAAGTCGAGCGGCGGGAAACTGCGCCTCCGCGCCTTCGTCATGGATGCGATCGATGCCGATGTGATCGGCGACGAGGCGATCTGGTTCGGCGGCGCGGTCCGCGGCTGGGTGACCTCGGGCGGCTACGCGCACAATTCGAAGGCATCGGTCGCCATGGGCTACGTGCCGAAGGAGATCGCCGAGGAGACGGACGGCTTCGAGATCGAGCTGCTCGGCAGGCGGCACAAGGCGCGCATGCAGCCCACGCCACTCTTCGACGCGAACTACGAGCGGATGCGGGGGTGAGAACCTCCCTTGCCATCCCCGGTTCCTCCTCGGCGCTGCTCTGCATCGACCTGCAGGAGGAGCACCGGCAGGACCGGCGCCTGCTGGCCGTCGAATTCGACCGCGTGATCCAAAACACCGTGCGGCTGCAGCAGGCCGCGCGGCGAAACGGCATCCCCCTCTATCACTTCGCCTATATCGTCGATCCGGGGGCGGAGACGACGCTGGCGCACCATCCGCGCCTGGCGGACGGCCGCTCGGCCTTCAGCGACAAGGACGACCCGCTGACGGCAATCTGCCCGGAAGTGGCGCCTGTAGAAGGCGAACATCTGATCATCAAGTCCGAAGCGAGCGCCTTCGGGACGGGCCTCGGCGATGAATTGAAGGCCGCCGGCACGGAATGGCTCTACATTTGCGGCGTTTGGACCGAAGCTTGTGTCGACGCCACCGTCAAGGCGGCGCTGAAGCTCGGCTTCCGCGTTGCTCTCGTCAAGGATGCGTGCGGCAGCGGCTCGGTCGCCATGCACCAGACCGGTATCCTCAATCTCGCCAACCGGCTCTATGGCGGTGCGGTGCTGAAGACTGAGGCCGCATGCCGGCTGATGGCCGGCGAGGCGGCAGAGGGATGGACGCCGGAAACGCCGGTTCCCATCCGCTATCGCTATGAGGATGCGGCTACGATCTATGAGGGACTTTAAGCAGCCGCCTAAGACGAACGGCGATTGTCCAGCGCGAGAGCTCCGGCTCCGGCAAATACCAGATAGAGGAAGACGAAGCAGAACAGCACCGCCGCTTCGCCGCCATTCTGGATCGGGAAGAAGCTTTTCGGGAAATGCGCCATGAAATAGGCGATCGCCATTTCGCCGGCGAGCAGGAACGCCACCGGCCTTGTGAACAGGCCGACCAGCACGAGAAGACCGCCGATCGATTCAAGCAGGGCCGCCACGAGGAACAGTCCGCCCAGGCTGCCGCCGGCATGACCGCTCGCCGGGAAGTCGAACAGCTTCTGCGTGCCGTGCTCGATGAACAGAAGCGCGGCGACGATGCGCAGGGCGGCGAGCGCCCAGGGGCGGTAGCGATCGACGCGTTCAAAAAGTTGCATGCGTGACTCCACTTTATGATCACGCATGCGTTAGATTATTCGCCTGCACGGGTACATCGCTTTTTGGCACTCCGCGCTCACTTGTTTGTGAGCATGGAAATGTCGCCGCCGGCCACAATCATTTCGTATTCGACACCAGCGCGAAGTGCGCGCCCTGCGGGTCCTGGCATAGGACGACCCATTGCCCGTTGGGCACCTGCATGGGCCCCATCAGGATCTTGCCGCCATTGCCGGAAACCCGTTTTGCCGCGCCGTCGATCCCTTCGACGTTGAAATAGAACTGCCAGACCGGGTTCGGGATCTGCTGCGGCTTGTTCATCATGCCGCCTGCGTCCTCCTCGCCCATGGCGAAGATGGCGTAGATGCCCATCTCGCCCATGTCGAATTCGCGCATCTTCCTCCAGCCGAACTGGCTGGAATAGAAATCGACGGCCTTCTTCCAGTCGCTTGTATAAAGCTCGTGCCAGCCGACATGGCCGGGCGTCCCAGCCGGTACCGGCGGCTGGTCAGGCCCGTTTGGTTGCAGGAGCTGGAACATGGCGCCTTGTGGATCGGAAACGACGGCGAAACGGCCGACATCGGGGATGTTCTCGGGGCCGCGATGAACCTTGCCGCCTGCCTTTTTGAGTTTCTCGGCGGCGGCATCGACATCGGGCGTATGGATATAGCCGACCCAGGCCGGATGGCCGCCGCCCTTCTTGTATCCTTCCGGCATGTCCATGATGCCGCCGACGCCGCGTTCGCCGGCGCTGAGCACCGTATAGGGTATGCCGCCGTCGCCGCGGAAAGGCGCGGCGCTCCAGCCGACGACGTCGGAATAGAAATGCGCCGCCGCTTTCGGCTCGGTGGTCATCAGTTCGTACCAGAAGAAGGGTTTTGCCTTTTCAGCCATCGTCATCTCCTCTCGTTCAGCCTTGATCCTTGCTATGGACGCCATCACAGGCGGCCTGAAGCGCGCCGACATGGAGCTTGACCATGCCCGTCATTGCTCCGCCTGATCCTTGCAGTGGTCGTTGAAACACAGCCGGGAGGAAATCCGGGACATGACGTACTCCTTGTCGGATAACTGGTCCAAGGACGGTGCGTGGGTAGCCGTTCCGACACCCGCCGCGATTTTTTTGCGAAAGTCGACCGGCGCCACACGAAAATCTGCATGGCGGGGTTTCTCTTGTCACACCCAAGGATCGCCGGAATGCTTTCGTCCGACGGGCGATGACGGAAGCGGCGCTGCTGGAGGACGAGGCATCCGACGCTGGCCTGCTCGACAGGGCGCGGGCAGGGGACCGCGCGGCCTGCAAGCTGCCGGACGGCGCACGGACACGTCCTTGACCGTCGCCTCGTCGTTTGTCGGTCGAAAAATTTGACCGATTGATAAAAAAATAAAACGTGCTAGCCTTCCGGAAAACGAAAATGGGGAACCCGCACGATGGCGGAAGGTCTTCTCAAGGAAGGGATCGTGGCGGGCCGGTTGCCGCCCAAAGCGTATGCCGAGAATTTCGGCGACCCTCACCCACCACTCACTCATCACGAAGCGCTGGTCTGAAGCGACCGCTTCTACTTCTTCTACGATTCACCCCTCATGCCAGCCTGCCCCAC
>ERZ778019.3161-NODE-3161-length-12921-cov-6.213353_pt1 | contig 12921 bp, 16 predicted proteins | sample MGYA00375749_ERZ778019 | MGnify/ENA primary metagenome ERZ778019 (study PRJEB29350, sample SAMN05389821) | bioreactor metagenome | isolation source: Ammonium sulfate bioreactor | place: South Africa: University of Cape Town | collected 2014-03-17 ... | reverse complement strand
TATGCAACTACACGCACATGCTGCGGGTGGCCGTCGAGCTGCAAACGATCCGTCCCCTGCCCCCGGTCGCGGTATTTACTCACGATGCGCTCTCGCGCCTGCCGCGGGAGTTTAACGGGCAGCGCCTCGACCTCATGTACCGTGCCTGCACGGCCACCCTGGAACGCGACGTGCTAGATTCCATTCCTGGCGCCGTGGTGGTGGCGATCTCGCGCAGCGAGGCAGAGTACTTCCGGCGGATCGGCACCCGCAATACCGTGGTCGTGACCGAGTACGACGCCGCCGAGGAAATGGAGCCCTTCCAGGTGGATACCGGCGCCTTCGAACGCCGCACCATCATTTTTCACGGCAGCGCGAACCCGATGAACATCGCCGGGCTGAACTGGTTCGTCGATGAGTGCTGGAGCTCCATCCTCACCGCAGTACCCGGGGCAAAGCTGGTGGTGTGTGGCAGCGCCGGACGGTCCTGGGCACCAAAGCTGCCCGGGATCGAGATAATTGGCGAGTTGACGCGTGGCGAGATGCTGCGCCGCTGCGCCGAAGCCAGCATGACAATCAATCCTTGCGTGGCGGGCACCGGGCTCAAGATCAAGACGGTGGAAGCTGTCTGCCTAGGGTTGCCGGCGGTCTGTCTTCCCTTGGCCGTTGACGGGTTGGAGGACATCGCTGACCGGTTCGCCGTAATCGCGCGGGATGAGATCGAGTTCACTGCGGGCTGCATAACGCTGCTGAGCGACCGGGAGCGCTGGACAAGTCTGCATGATGGCGCATTGGAAGCGGCGAGAACCCGGTTCTCTTCCCAAGCCGTCTATCAAGCCCTGGATGAGGCAATGGGGTGGGGAATACGCAGTACCGCTTGCCCCGGCGCTGCTTCAGAGGAGTCGGAATCGACTCTGTCAGATGTGGCAGATCCGGTACCGCTGCTTGAAGCAAATCCGAACGACCAGGCGGCCCTGTTCACGCTTGGCAAGCGGCTGCTGCAGGCTAACCAGAGAGATGCCGGCTGGGAGATCGTAAACCGCGTCGCGACGTACCGACGCGGTGATCCCAAGGTGGCGGCACAAGCTGCACGTCTCGCCTTGCAGATCGGCGAGTACTGGCGCGCCGTCGTACATGCCGCAACCGTGATTGGCGAATATCCAGCCTTGCCTGAAGGTTATGCGTTGATGGGCGAAGCCCTACTCGGCTGCAAGCTGCCTCACGACGCGGTCGTGGCACTGGAGCAGGGCATCCTGATAGCCCCCGAGCATCAGCGTCTCCTCGTGCTGCTGGAAGAGGCCTTGATCCGGGCTGGGCGGGAAGCCGACGCGGCAATCTGGCGGGCGCGTCGCGCACCGGACGCTGAGTTCGGTCAGTACGTGACCCTGGATGGGCCACATATTCCAAAATTCGTCGAGGGATTCCTCGTCGAGGGAGACGGAAACCTCTCGATCCGATCCGGCAAAGGCACGGTTCGCATCGTTCTACCCTGGGTGCCGGCGAACCGCATTTCCCTATCCCTCGATGTGCGCCGCCCGATCAAGCTGGATCAGGACGTGGCGATTTCACTCGGCCTTCATAAGGCTGCCTGTAAGCACACGATCTCAGCGTATGGGCCTGCGGTCCAAACTATGAGCATTAATGCCGATTTGACCGACGAGGCTGCGGTGGGGACAGTCTCGCTTAGCTTAGAGATCCTTAAGAAAGAGTCCCTCGCTTTTCCCTTGCAGCTCATCGGCTACTTGCTTGAGGCTGATCGACAATCGGTGCGTTCCTAACCCACTTTCGCAGTTGCTGTTTACAGGCGAGCGCTGCGCGGCCGCTTCATGGATTAGAGCCTTCAGGATGCGTTGCCGAGGCGAACGCGAGGGCGGCCGGCAGCTCCTTTTATGGAATGGCCCGTCCCTCCCATCCGAGCGCGTAGGCTGCTTGGGCAACAGGTGGAGGTCCAAGATGCACGCTACGGTTCTCGGTATCCGTCCGGTGACGACCGCCTTGGTGTTTCGGGTGTGATGTAGCGAGGCTAGGACCTCAAAGCGCTGTTAAGGTCGACCTTAAAGCGATGCCCGACAGTCCGATTGAGATCCTAGGCGCCCGCGAGCGTCGGCGTCGCTGGAGCGTTGACGAGAAGCTCCGCATTGTGGCGGAGAGCCACGAGCCTGGTGGCAGCGTGCAGGCCCTCGCCTCCCGCCACGACGTGTATGTATCCCGGCCTGCTTTATACTTGGCGTTGCCAAGTCCGCGAGGGCTCTCTTGAAGCTCGGCGCCATTGCGGCTTCTGCCGGTTCAATGTGTCCATCCGGCGAGGACCGCATTGACGCGTCCGATCAGGCGGCGATGGTCACGTCGGCGGTCTGGTGTGCCTGTCGCCAATTCCAGGGCAGGAGTTCCACCAGCCTGCGCGCGGGATGATCTGCGATGCGTGCGAGCCCATCTGCCAACCACGCCTTGGGATCGACGTCATTCATCTTCGCGGTGACGATCAACGAGTACATCGCCGCCGCCCGATCACCTCCACGGTCGCTGCCGGCGAACAGCCAGGCCTTCCGCCCGATCGCCACACCACGCAGGCTCCGCTCCGCAGCATTTTTGGTCAGGCAGATGCGGCCATCCCCGACGAACGCACGGAACGCTGCCCAGCGCGTCAGCATGTAGTCCATCGCCTTCGCCACCTCGGCGTGCCGCGACAGACGTCCTCGCTCGCCTCGCATCCAGCGTTCCAGATCGTCGACGAGCGGCACCGCGTGCTGCTGCCGCACGGTCAGGCGCTGCGCGGCCGGAGCACCGTTGATCTCCCTCTCGAGGGCGAAGATCGCGTCGATCCGTCGCACCGCCTCAACCGCCAGCGGCGCCTTGCCGAGTTCGGCCAACGAGAAGAACTTCCGCCGGCCGTGCGCCCAGCACGCCGCCTCCCGAACCGGCCCCGGCAACCGCGCCGGCGCATGAAGGTCGTTGAACCCGGCATAGGCGTCCGCCTGGAGGATCCCGCGCCAGTCCGCCAGGTGCCGCTTCGGATGCTCGCCGCCGCGGTCGGGGGAGTAGTGGAACAGGGCCGCGGGTGGACCCGGCCCGGCGAACGGCCGATCGTCGCGCACATAGGCCCATAATCGGCCGGTGATCGTCCGTCCCTTCGCCAGCACCGGGACCGTGGTGTCGTCCCCATGCAGCCGCTCCGCCGCCAGCACATGCGTACGGATCAGTCCCACCAGCGGCGCCAGGGTCGCCGTGCAGGCGCCGACCCAGTCGGCCAGCGTCGAGACGTCGAGCTCGATCCCTTCCCGCGCGAACCCCTCGCTGAGGCGGTTCAGCGGCAGATGCTGGCCGAACTTTGCCTCCAGGATCGTGGCCAGCAGCTGTGGCCCCGCCCGGCCGCGGACGATCGGATGGAAGGGCGCCGGCGGCTGGGTGATGGCCTCACAGCTGCGGCAGGAGAACTTCTCCCGCACCGTCTGGATCACCTTCCAGCGGCGGGGGATCACCTCCAACGTCTCGGTGATCGTCTCCCCGAGTTTGGCCAGCACCCCGCCGCAGCAAGGGCAGGCGGAGGGAGCAGGGACAACGACCCGTTCCCGCGGCAGATGGGGCGGCAGAGGACCCCGCACCGGCTTGCGCCGGGTGAACGGCCGCACGGTCGTGTCCGCATCGGGCTGCTGCGTATCGGCCTCGCTGGCCGCAGTCTCTGCTTCCTCGAGTTCCAACTCCAACTGGTCGAGCAGCTTGCGGCCGCGCTCGGAAGACGCGCCGAAGCGGTCGTGCCGCAGCTTGGCGATCATCAGCTTCAGATGCGCGATCATCGCTTCCGCACCCGACGCACGGGCTTCAGCCTCCAGCCGGGCATGACGTTCGGCCGCCAGTGCGGCGCGCAGCGCATCGAGGTCGGTCGGAACAGGGCTGTCCGGCGCGGTCACGGACAGGATCGAATCACGATCCCATGCCGTTGCCTACTAAGAACTTGCCCCCCATCATCCCGCCGCGGAGGGCCGCCACGTGCGTTGCGGATGGCGCCAGTCGATGCCTTCCAGCAGGTAGCCGAGTTGGGCGGGAGAGATGGCGATGACGCCGTCGGCGGGGCTTGGCCAGATGAAGCGACCCCGCTCCAGCCGCTTGGCATAGAGCGACATGCCCAGCCCGTCGTGCCAGAGGACCTTCAGGAGATCGCCGCGTTTGCCGCGGAACACGTAGACGCCGCCGGTATGCGGGTCTCGCCCGAGCGCCTGCTGGACCTGCAGCGCCAGGCCATTCATGCCGCGGCGCATGTCCGTCGCCCCGGTCGCCAGCGACACCTGAACACCGGACGGCGGGCCAATCATCCGCGCAGCGCCGACAGCACCCGCCGTAGCGCCTTCAGGCTGGCGTTCTCGCCGACGAGCACCCGATTGCCGTCGGGCAGGCAGATCTCAATTCCGCTCGATGAGGTGCTGGTGGCTGGCGGTGCCGACAGCTCCGCCTGTGATGGGGTCAATTGAACCGGCAGAAGCCGCAATGGCGCCGAGGCCTCCAGAGAGCCCTCGCGGACTTGGCGACGCCAGGTATGAAGCAGGCCGGGATACACGTCGTGGCGGGCGGCAACGGGCCCGCACGCTGCCACCAGGCTCGTGGCTCTCCGCCACGATGCGGAGCTTCTCGTCCACACTCCAGCGGCGCCGACGTTCGCGGGCGCCTAGGATCTCAATCGGACTGTCGGGCATCGCTTTAAGGTCGACCTTAACGTGCGCTTTAAGGTCCTAGCCTCGCAACATCACACCCGTCACACCAAGGCGGTCGTCACCGGACGGATACGGTTCAATTGACCCCATCACAGCCGAAGCTGTCGGCATCGCCAGCCACCAACCCTTGATCGAACGGGATTGAGATCTGCCTGGCCGACGGCAGCGGGTGCTCGTCGGCGAGAACGCCAGCCTGTAGACAGCACGGATCTTTGTCGTGCGGCCGCCGCGCGAGCAGTCGATTGCCTGGACCGCAGCCCCCTTTGCCGCCGGCAGAGGCACGCTGGGCCTTCACCGCGGAACTGTCGATCATCGCGACATCGGCGGGAACCGTGCTCGCCACCGTCTCGAAGAGGCGCGTCTAGATACCTCGGCCACTCAGCGGTTCCAGCGCGGAGCAATAGCCGGCATCGATCGACTTTGATAAGCTGCCAGCAAGTCAGCAACGCTCCTTGCCGGAGCGCCGTATTGCTGGCAAGGTGGCAAATGAGGTGGCCAATGCATGTCGTCGCGCTATTGAGCCAAAAGGGCGGCACTGGGAAAACGACCCTTGCCCTCCATCTTGCGGTTGCTGCGGAGCGAGCGCGCCAGGTTGCCGCCGTCATTGATCTTGATCCTCAGGCGAGCGCCGCCGGCTGGAAGGATAGCCGTGCCGGCGAGAGCCCGGTCGTTGTGTCCGTTCAGGCGACCCGCCTTGCCCATGCTCTCGACCTGGCGCGCGACGGCGGCGCCGAGATCGTCTTCCTCGACACTGCCCCCCATTCGAGCGATGTGGCTCTCGCCGCCGCCGAAGCTGCCGACCTCGTGTTGATACCTTGCCGGGCCGGGATCCTCGATCTCCGCGCGATCGGGGCGACAGCGCGGTTGGCAAAAATTGCGGGGAAACCTGCCTACGTCATCCTGAACTCGATGCCGGCGCGCGCCAGCAATGTCGCTGCCGATGCGCGTGCGGCTGTGGCCGTCCATGGCCTAGATGCGGCGCCTGTGACCATCCAGCAGCGCGCCGCTTATGCCCATGCCTTAACGGCCGGGCAGACGGCACAAGAGTATGAGCCCTCAGGGAAGGCAGCGGACGAGGTCACCCAGCTTTACCAGTGGCTTCAACCTCGCCTCCGATCCGCCGCACCTTCCAAACCGCGCGCGTAGCACGGGTCGCTGCCATATTGCCAAATTGCTGAATAGTCGATTGCCAGCAACATCTAGGAGTTGGCATGAGTTGCCCTCCTGCCGGCAATACGGCAGCATGGCAATGCGGCAATGTGGCAGACAAAACGGGAATCCGAAAGTGACCAAGCGCCCAAGTTTGGCGGAGACGATGCGCCAGGTGGCAGTTTCGCCCGAGTCGGCCGTGATCGCGCCCCGTAAGGCAGAACCTGAACCTGCGACGAAAGTAGCGCCGGCACCGAAGCCCTTCTACGCAGCGACGCGGGTCGGCAAGAAGAAGGTGACAGCCACGCTGAGCCCGGCCGACCACAAGCAGCTCAAGAGCCTTGCCGTCGATCGAGAGACGACCACGGAGGCCTTGTTGTCGGAGGCGATCGCCGACCTCTTCGCCAAATACGGGCGTCAGACGGCCGCGCACTGAAGAAGTGTTGGCTTGCCGGGTTGCCACATTGCCCCTTTGCCAGTTTTTCGTATTGCCAGTACTCGGACCCTACTGACGGCTCAAACGGGGCGCACTGACCTGCGGTTCGAGCTCAGCTGACTTATCGGCGCGTAGGTCGGCGTGCTCAGCCCCAAGCGGTGCGGGAGGCGCACCAGGCTCCCTGTTGGATCTGGGCAGGCTGACCGCGATCTGCTTGGGCGCAACCGGGGAAGGTGAGGGGTGCAAGGAGACGCCGCGCTCGCTGGCATCCACTCGGGCAGCCGGGTAGACCGCCAAGGCGAGCTTCAGATTCTCGGTAAAGGTCGCCCGGAAGTTGTTCATCCGGCTGAAGCCGGACCCGAACTGCTGCTTCAGCGCTGGCCAGGAGACGGGTGTGGACTTTACCAGCACGTGCAGCCGGTAGGCGAGCCAGACATAGATGTCGAGCGCCATGCTGTTGTTGGCGATCGCCCGGATCGCGCTCTCCTCGAGCGGCACCGGGTGCTTCTTCAGCATCTCGAAGAAGGCCTGGGTCAGGGTGGCGGTCTAGGAAAACAGGCTTCCCTGGCCCGCTTCTCCGGGGACAAGGAGGAACGCCTCCTCGATGATGCCCTGGTTCTTGTAGACCATGCTCGTGGCGCGGCGGAGCTCGAAGGTCAGCGTGCAGCGCCCCAGCCGCTCGGCCTGGTCCTGCACGTCCCGCAGGCTCTTGCCGCCGGCGGGTATGCCCATCTTGCCAAGCCAGTCGCGCAAGGAGCGGCCGAGCTCGACCTCGCGGCAGTTGGTGCGCAGCGCGTCGGACTGCAGCCGGAGCAGGATCAGTCGGGCACGCGAGCCGTAAGGCACACCGACAGGTGCCGGTTTACCAGCATTAGTGCCCCGCCAGCCGGGCTGCACGATCAGGGAGATGTTCTCACTGCTGATCTGCCGGGCTTGTTCGGACGGCAGGCGCCGATGCGGCAATGCGGCCTGGCACCAGCCCGAGTAGAGGAAGCCGATTCCCGGGTCCTCATCAGCCATGTAGGCTGCGGCGACTTCGACGGCGGATCGTTCGTCCCCAAGCAGGCGGAGCGCCTCCTGCTTGCCGCGGGCTTCGATGAGATCATGCACCGTTCCCATGGGCTTGGACGATGGCCGAACCGGCGCGGTCTGTCGCCGTGGACTTTACCAGCACGAGGTATTTGGATTCTTCCTAATTGCTTGTGCTGCCAAAGTCCTCGGGAAAACTTTGGCTAACTCATTGCTGCGAATAACAAGCCGCAGACCTGGGCCGCTGCTAAAGTCCACACTCGGTCTGTGGCGAGATGCCGATGCCGGGCAACGGCACGCCCCGAATCGGGGCCTCCCACAAAAGTCCACACTTGGCCCACACCGGTCACGTGGGACAGCCCTACACTCCCGGTTCGGGGCAGGCTACAAAGCGGTGCGGCAGCTCAAGCCCACCTTCCGAGAGGCTTTAGGCCTGGCACAGGCGGTCTACCCGGAAGCCCGGGTGGACCTCGAGGCAGAAGGCGTCGTGCTGCTCCTTTTCCTCCGGCCGTGCCACGCGCCGAGGCGAAGCGGATTGGGCTGGGCTAGCTGATTCGGACTCTACTGACGCCCCTCACAACCCAAACGGAGTCGTCAACAAGCAGATCAGCAAGGCAGTGACGGTGGAGGTATCTGACCTGCATCAATGACATCACCTGCATCGAGAGAGTAAGATGGCTGCTTAGAGCTGATCGTTGCGAGTCGAGTCTTAGACAAGGATCTCGGACATGTCTCGGTCACTGGAACAGCTGCTAGACATAGCGTTGAACACGCGGCAACAGCGTCGGCGCCAGCGAGTAAAAGACCAAGCCGATCGGCAAAGCATGATTGTAGAAGCTCGTGCGGAGCTCGAGCACCAGCAAAGGAAATTTCGTAGGAAGATCTGCTCTCTCATGGATGAGGTTGTCGAGCGGGCCAATCGACACCTCGCCACGAGATCTGATCACTGTGAGTTCCGCGACATATCGGGATGCTACACGGGTCCACTTCACGTCGGAAATTTCTCCTGCAACCCTATCGCGTACAAGCTCGAGACTGACGACGAAGACGTAGGAGGCGTGCTGCTGATCGAGCTAACGAACGATGGCTTCGTCGAGGCATCCCTTGGACCGCTGCCGTCCACTCATGCCCAAGGGCCCATGGTCAGAACTGAACTGGGCTGGCATTCCGTACCGCTGGACAGCTTTGATGCATCCGCCGCCTCAGATCTGCTGGCGCACTATGTCCATAAGAGCACTGGACTGTAGCTCTGGTCATGGACTGGCGCTTGTGAAAGCCGCTACACGCGATAAGCCCTCTTATCGCGTGTAGCGGAATTTCCGCGTTGACGCGGGAGTCCCGCACCGGCGAGTCTCGCCCGCATGGCCCCCGCGTCCCACGCCCCCGCTGCCATCCTGACCGGTCAGCCAGTGCGGGCTTCTGCCGCCGAGAGGCCGACTGAGGCCGGGCAGGCGGCGCTCGCCGCCGCCCAGGGCTACGCCCGCAAATCCGCCGCCCCGGCCACCTTGCGGGCCTACAAGGCCGACTGGACGCATTTCCAGCACTGGTGCGGGGCGCACGGCTTCACCCCGGTCCCGGCCGCGCCGGCGACGGTCGGCGCCTATCTGGCGAGCCTCGCCGGCAGCCATGCCCCTTCCACGATCCGCCGCCGGCTGGCTGCCCTCGGCAAGCTGCACCGGTTCAACGACCTGCCGTGGAACCCGGCGCATCGCGACATCCAGGAACCGCTGCAGGGCGTGCTGCGCAGCCATCCCCGCCCGGTCCGAAGAGCGGCGGCGCTGAGCCTCGCCATGCTGCGCCAGCTGCTCGCCACCTGCGATACGAGCGCCCGCGGCCGGCGTGACCGCGCCCTGCTGCTGTTCGGCTTCGCCGGCGCCCTGCGCCGCTCCGAACTGGTGGCGCTGCAGGTCGAGGACGTTGCGTCCGTTGCCGGGGGACTGCGGCTGCGGATTGCCCGTGGCAAAACCGACCAGACCGGGGAGGGGGCCGAACTCGGCCTGCCGCGCGGCCGCCACCCCGACACCTGCCCGGTGCGGGCCTTCGAGGCCTGGCAGGCGGTCGCCCGCCGCAACGCCGGCCCGCTGTTCCGCAAGATCAGCACCGGCGGTCGGATCGGGGCCGCTGCCCTGCACCCTGATGCGGTGCGGCAGATTCTTACTCGTCGCGCCGCCATGGCCGGCCTCACCCTGGACGGGTTCGACCGGCTCAGCCCGCATGCGCTGCGCGCCGGCTTCATCACCGAAGCCTACGCGAGGGGCGTGCGGGACGAGGACATCATGCGCCACACCAGGCATCGCGACCTGCGCGTCATGCGGGGCTATGTCCGCCGCGCCGGCCTGCTCACCGAGAGCCCGGCCGGCCTGCTCGACCTCTGATGCAGATCCGCTTCCCCTGGGAGCCCGACCCGGCGGCAGGGGCCCCGCAACCCGGGCCGGACTTGCTGGATCCAGTGCCCGCAGCACCACGGCGGCGCGGTCGCCCACCTGCCGGTGCCGGCCGACATGCCGAGATCGGGGCAGGGGAGGGGGCCGGAGGTTGGCTGTTCCACCACCTGATCGTCAGCGGGCCGGCGACGACAATTGCCAGTTTCATGGCAATGGCACGCGGGGCCGGGGTGGTGCCCTGGCGGCTGGATGGTGCTGAGCTCGAGGAGCGGGTGTTCGTCCAAGCGGTCTCCCAGCCGCCCGAGCGGCGCGGGCTGAGTGTCGCCGGGTGCCGCATCCTGGCCCGGCAGTTCCGTGACCGCGCCGAGGCCCACCATGCCAAGGCGGTTGCCCTGGTCGGCGTCAGCCGGGCCTGCCCGCTCGACCTGCACGCCTTGCTGCCGGTGCCGGACCCGATCCTCGCTCTGGGCCCGACCCATCCGGACGCCCTGGCCTGGCTCAGGACGCAGTGGGGCGTCACCGACGGGCTGCGTCAGGCCCGCCTGCTGGCCCGGCCCAAGCCGGGTGGCCGGCTGCCGGCCGGGCAGAAGGTGATCGGCTACGGGTTCTTCACCGCGGCCCCGGAGACGCCGCAGCCCGCCATCGCGACCCTCGAGAGCCAGTGGCCGGCGCTGCGGTTCTGGCTCACACCGCGCCCGGCGGGTTGAGCGCAGCTTGCATGCGCGCCGGGGCAGGCGAGGCAGCTGAGGAACCAGGGCACGAAACCACGCCCGCCCTCGCTTTGGACGGGTTCATCGGTTCGCTGGAGCAGCTGCTCCTGCTCGCCCGGGCGCGCCGGATCGATCTGGAACGTATCCCGGTCGGCGCTCTGGTCGACCAGCTCGTCGAGGCTCTGCAGCAGGCAGGCCAGACCCCGCTCGGGCAGCAGGCGGACTGGGTGGTGATGGCGGCCTGGCTGCTGCAGCTGCGCGCCCAACTGCTGCTGCCCGCCGACTCTGCGGTTCACCAAGAGGCGCTTGCGGACGCGGAGGCACTGCAGGAGCGGCTGCGGGCGCTGCAAGCCGCGCAAGCCTTGGCCGGATGGCTCGAGGTGCGGCCCCAGCTCGGGCAAGACGTGTTCGCAAGGGGATGTCCGGAGATCGTCGGCACCCTTCTGGAACCTGCGCATCAGCTCGACGTGGTGGAGTTCCTATGGGCCAGCCTGGCGCTGTTCGAGGAAGCCCCGGACTTGGCGATCGAGGAGGATCGCCCGGCCCGGGTCGTGCTGCATGACGTCATCACCGCCCGCGCGCGGATCCTGCAGCTGCTTGCCGGGGAAGCGGAAGGAGCGCTGCTGGCCTGCTTCCTGCCGGAGCCGCCGGATACCCCGGAAACCGACCGGCAGCGTGCGTTGCGGCGGCGCTCGGCCTGGGCCAGCACGCTCGTTGCCGGATTGGAGCTGGCGAGGGAGGGGGGCCTGGTGCTCCTGCAGGAGGAATCGCTCGGCGATATTCGGGTCACGGCGACCCAGGCAGCGAGCGGATGATCGAGGCGACGTTGTCCGATCCGGATGAGCCTATGACCATCTACCCCTGACTGACGTATCGGCTCTATTCAATCTCAACGGCATGCAAACCGGGCTCACTCCTCAATGAGCGACCACGCTGAATCCGAGCGGGCAAGACTGATCCACAATGAACGGATCAAGATGACGGCCGGCTGGATCGACCGCGCCTCGAGCACCCTGTTCGCCACTGGGATAGCTACCCCCGTGGCTGGCAGGCTGCTAGGCTTGGGTCCGTCCTTATCGCCAGGGGTGTACGTCGCTATATTGGCAGTGTTCGGGGCTGTAGCGGCCATGCTGCACGGCCTGGGTCGCCAGCTGCTGGGGAGGCTTCGCTGATGTTCGACGACGTCGCCTGGGTGCTGATCCCTGCGCTTTTCGCACTTGTCCTGGGAGGGGGCGCGTATCTGGTTGCTGTGCGAGAGACCAAGCGCTTCGACGCGCGCTGGCCACAGAAGCCATGACCAGGATCAGGTAATCAGCTGGTTTCTGCCCTCGGCTGCCTAACCCTGGGTTCTGATCGTCCTGGGCCTGATCGGGCTACGCTCCATCTCGTAATCGCCAGCCGGCGCACGCTTCTGCCGGAACCGCCAAATATACCGGAGACCATCGGCAGCGAGCTTCACGTGCGGAGGCTGCACCTCGCGGAGACGCCGTCGGTGGCCCAGATCGCCTCACGTGATCCACGTATCGGCATCATGAGGAACTTGCCGAACTGACGTGACGGTCAGTGTTAATTTAGACCCGATTGCTGGCAGCTTGGCAATGCAGCATCAGGGCAATGAGGCAATGCGACCGGTGAGGGTGACCCATGATAAAGGGCCCGGCAGCTCGGGGCGCGGCGCCCCCGCCGTGAGCACCGCAGCGACCCAATTCGTCGCCTACCGGGTCGGCTATCATCCAGCCATAGGCGCTCCCTGTTCGGGCACGTCTATGCCCTGTGGCGCTGGCTCGAATGGCAGCAGGCACCTTGGGCCGCGGAGGCGCACCGCAGCACCTTCCAGATTGTGGATGCCGGCCTACTCGGCGTTGCCGCCGCCGTCTCATTTGGCGGCCTAATCTTGTCCAGCTCCCTCCGGCGCCGACCGAAGAAGCACGAGGGGGCCCACGGAACAGCGCGGTTCCAATCAGAGGATGAGATCCGGAAAAGCGGCCTTCTCCCCCGCAAACCGAGCGACGCTCATGCAGGCGCATATGTCGGAGGCTGGACTGACCGGAAGGGCCGCACGCACTAGCGCAAATGATTGGACAGTCCAAAGCGGGCGATATTTGGCGGAAATTCGTCGCAATCGCGAATCGCGAGCAATTCGGCCAGTGCGAGAGCTGGCAGGTGTGATAGGCGCCTGCGGCCGGTTTGGCCTAGTATATTGATTCCTGCAGGATAAGGATATACATTGATTAGAGCGTATATCTCGGAGCATCGCCATGCAGGTTGCGAAGTGGGGCAACAGCCTGGCCGTCCGCCTGCCGGCGGCCGTTGTCGACGCGTTGGCGTTGGAGGAAGGCGATGAGATCGAAATCCATGTCGCCGATCACAGGGCCTTCGAAGTCGCACGCAAGCCGAGTCCGGAGGACCTCCTGAAACGTCTGCGCGCCTTCCGCGGGCGATTGCCCGCGGACTGGAAGTTCGATCGGAGCGAGGCGAATGCCCGATAGCTTCATCGACACGAATGTTCTCGTCTATCTCGCCTCGGG
>ERZ778019.3156-NODE-3156-length-12945-cov-4.079364_pt1 | contig 12945 bp, 13 predicted proteins | sample MGYA00375749_ERZ778019 | MGnify/ENA primary metagenome ERZ778019 (study PRJEB29350, sample SAMN05389821) | bioreactor metagenome | isolation source: Ammonium sulfate bioreactor | place: South Africa: University of Cape Town | collected 2014-03-17 ... | reverse complement strand
TATGGTGCGTACTCATCCATGTGAAATGAGAAACGAGAGAGAGAGAGAGAGAGAGAGAGAGAGAGTCGATTCTGACCTGTGCTATTAAGCGCTCAATCCTGGCCTCGTGCACGTAGACTTTTCCAACATCAATGAGAGCACGGCATGGTGGAAGCGCACGTTGGCCGGCGAGTACTTTCCGGCCATCGACCGCCACAACGATGGTCTCGTCGACTACCTCAAGCGTGCCGATCTATACTCGCGCTCCGACAAGTGCCGACCGTCTGTCGCGAGTAGCGACGTGTTGGAAGCCACGGTGGCGCGCATTCGACTCGAGATTGAGCAGTACTACGGCCTTGGAGTGCCGCTATTCACTACATGCTTCTTGATACTGCTTACCAAGCTATGGTTTCTGTAGTTGCACGCTAATCGAATGTACATTGAATGGAGTGATTGATTAGTTTATGGATTGGATTGTATTGAATGGTTGGTACAAGAAACGAGAACGAGAACGAGACACCTCCTTGATTACACTACATATTACACGCACGCGCCCACACAAGCACGTTGACTAATGGTGAATGGTCTAATGCTGTGACGCCACAAAGTAGAGCTCATTCGTTAGACTAACTCCACCATCGTATGGACCCGTGTATGCCATGGCCTCGGACCATGCGGCATTCTTGTCGATGATGGCATGATCGGCGATCAAGAACGCACGCCATTGCTCGAGCGACACAAAGTTGGCACTCGCATAAAAGGTGTACGTGGCCTGTACCCAGGGCTTGGGCAGCAGTTGTGTCGTGATCGGCGTCACGGGGATGATGTTGATGCCATACGTGCATGCCGTCACTCCTGGGCACTCGAAGAATACGGCGTACGTGGCCTTGTCGGCGTATCGCTGCGCCGCCATGCCGAGTTGTGCGAACGACGGCGGGTAGATCGAATAGTCGGTCGGCAGCACTTGCCAGTAGCTTTGCGCCGCTCGAATCTCGGTGGTCAGCAGCACGCGGCCGACGTCGCTCATGTGCCCGTCGCCGATCGCCTCGCCCAGCAGTGCCACGCCGTAGTAAGCGTTGATGGCCTCGGAGATCGACTCTTGGTTGGCGCCGTCGGCAACTGGTTGCAAGCCACTGGCCCACGAGTGGAACATGAACCAGTCCTTGTGGCGCATGACGGTAAAGTACGGATCGTCGTCCGACGGGTTGGCAATGTCGCGCACGAGAGCCAGCACGCGGTTCTGCAGCTGCGCATTCGAGCTCCACCACTGCGGCTCGGCCTTGACGACCGCCGCCACGGCGTAGATCCAGTAGCCGTAGTGGTAGTGGTGGTCGTTGTAGATGCCGTTGCCAAAGTCGGCTGCGCTGCCGCTACCCCACGGCACGCCCGGAATCGCGACTCCTTGCGTCGATACGACGCCACCGTAGCGCGTGTCGTACAGCAACGGGTCCTGGTTATCGGGCGAGGCGCCCGAGAGGCCCAGCGCCACCTCGAGCGACGTCTTCATGAACGACCGAGTGCTGCTGGCAATGTCGCTCTGGCCGAACTGATCTGCAATCAGCGCCAGTCGCGCCAGTCGTGCAATCAGCTTGCCGAATGTATATGGATCCTGGTTGGCGATCGGGGCCGTCGGTGCATCGAGCGCCAGCTGTGCCACGATGGCGCTCGTCTGCGCGCTCGTGAACGACGCCGATGTGTCCCAGAACGATCGCGAGAGACTCGAGAGCTTTTCGGTCATCAGCCAGCTCGTACCCACGACCGCCTGCAGTGTTCCAGCCAGCGGTGTCACAACCGAGAGGCCGGTATCAAACTTGCTCTTGCTCGAGAGCGTCTGCCGATGGTGCGGCAGCGCGAACGCCACATACGGCCCGCTGCCCTGCACCTGCCAGTGATACTCGATCGATGCGTTATCGTCATCATCCACTGTCACTGATAACGAGCCTCCGGTTGCATACGCCTGACGATACAGGTAATGCCGTTCGACTGTTTGATCGATCATGAACCGCGAGCGAATGTGTGAGTCTCATGACGAATGAGAGCGCGAGAGAGAGCGAGAGCGCGCGCCACGATACCTGGGTTGTGGGCAACGCGAATCACAATGTTGTTATCGGGCAGCGAGCAACCAGCGACCGTACAGCTCCAAGTGACAGGCGAGGAGGTGTAGAAGACCCAGTTCTGAGGCGTCGAGGTGGCGAGCGTCCAGTTGAGCGCGTCGGTCGTGAGCGTGAGGGCGCCGTCGGGCAGCGTGGCGAGGTCGGTGCCGTTGACCAGCAGCAAGGCTGGGCCCGGTGGCTTGGTCATGTACGGCCGCAAGTTGTGGTAGACCGCCGTCACGAACGGGCTGCCGTACACCAGTGGCACGCGCACGTACGACGACGACGAGCTCGAGGCCTGCCACTGCAGCGTGACCGACAGCGCGTCGGCGCTCGCCACCGAGAACTTGGCGTACGGCCCATCGACCGTGCCGAAGGTCGGTATGCCGGTCGTAGCACCTGGGCGGTACTCGTAACTGCCGCCTTGTTGCGACACACAGAACGAGTATGGCTCGCTGCAGTCGCTCATGTTGCCCTGTATCAGCGAGCGAGGGAGAGCGAGCGCATCGCATGCCGTGTGAGAGTGTGAGCCACGCGACCTGGCAGCCTAGCGCCTCTCTCTCTCTCTCATGGCGACGCGTCAGCGTACATTGAGACCGATGAAGGCGAACGACGGGCCCGAGGTGTTGGAGAGATGCACAAAGTAGGGCCACACGTTGAGGACGCTCTGGGCGTAGTTGGGCAGCACGACCTGCGTCTGGTTGTCGACGTAGACGTAGTCGCCCGGCAGCATGGCGCCCTGCCAGAAGCGGTTGGTCGGGTACGGGAAGCTGAAGCCGCTACCCCAGTACGGTGACTGCGGCACCGGCGCCTCGGTGGTCGGGAAGCCCGGCTTGGCGGTCGAGAAGGCCTTGAAGAAGGCCTGGTCGCGGTGCTGCCGCCCGCCCTGCAGGCCGAACCCGAACAGGAACATGGGGAACACCAGCAGCGCCACCATCACGCACCCGATGACGCCGCACCCCAGCGCCCGCGTCGGCGTGCACACCTCCTTGCGCTGCTCGTTGCCGTACATGAGCGACGTGCGTGCGTCGAGCTCCGTGTCACCGCCGAGGCACCATTGCTTCCATGACTGGGGTGCCGACATGATGTTGGTGCGGCGCTGCGCGAGCGAGCGAGCGAGCGAACGAGCGAATGCCGACGCTCGACCTCCGACCTCCGACCTCCGACCTGCCTCCTGCCCCAACCGCTCGCGAGGCTCCGAGTAAATAAGATGCCAGCTGGCAGCTCTTGTTCGTAACTTTGCTACTCCAAACATACAATCAACGCTGCAGTCACGCCCTACACAGATGCACCACGTGTAGACTACACGGGCGCAGTCTCTGGCAGGGTATCCCAGGTATCGCTCGCTCGCTCGCTCTCTCGCTCTCGACATTGTTCACGCCGCTCAAATCAACAACAACAACAACAAAACGATCATGCGCTGCAGTAGCAAATCCTCGATGCTTCGGCACCACGAGCAACACTACTGCTCTGGAGCCGCGGCATCTTGTTCCTCTTGGCCGTGGCTCTCTTGAAGCCATCTTACGTAGAGCTGCAGATACGGCGAGCTCTCGTTGTACAGTGTCACTGCGCCATCTCCGTAACCCGCATGCTCGCGCACGATCTTGGCGTGTGCCGATACGGTTGAGGTCGAGGTCGAGGTCGAAGTCGAAGAAGAGGAAGAGCTCGAGGAGGAGGAGGAGGAGGAGGAGGACGATGACGACGACGAACCATTGGCATCGGTGCCGAAGCGCGGCTCACCCTCGGAGTCTCCCGTGTCCCGACGCGAGAAGAAGTCACCGCCATACTGGCGGTACTCGTCCTCGGTCAGCGGCTCGGTATTGCGCCAGATCCTGCCCAGTATCTTGATGCCTTGCGCGCGTCGCTTTTGGACATGCTTTGGCACTCCCTTGTCACGGATCACCTCTTTCACGACATCGCGTATCATCATCTCGACCTACGTTCTCGCCGTGCGTCGTCAGAAAGAAACCCAACCAATCAAGCCACGGCGAGCATTGCCATCCAGCGAGTAAAGTACCTCGAGTCGAACGATAGTGTACATGTGCAAGATGCCTTGCTCCATCAGCTCAATCTCGGCCTCCTGTCGCAACTCGGGAGGGAGCTCCGCAGCCTCGCGCATCAGTTCTTCGACATATGCCTCTTGGCTATCGCACACCGATGCAATGTAATCAAGGTTGCAGTAGTCAGTACATCACCGAGAGGTGCCGTCGACAATCAGAATTGCATCGGTGTCACAACGTACGCCGCCACTGCCACGATGGACTTGAGCAAGCGACCCTTTTGCTTCAGGCCAGCAACGAACGCTGGATGGCGAGGCGGTCAGCAGTCAGTCAGTCTCGCCCACTTGCACGGCGCACGAATGCAAGCGCACGAAACATACAGCCAAAGAAACCGCTCATCTGCTTGGTAGCTTCGTTCTCGTAGAGCCAGCCAACGTGGCGCAACAGCTCGACGCCATACGACACGAGGCGCAACGTCTTGGCTTCACGGATGGCCGCCTGCTCGAACGACTTGACGTTGCCGCTCATGAACAACTCGAGGCGCTGGATGAGCGCCAGTGCCAAATTCTGCAATCGCGCTAACCTCACAGCCTCCGCTTCGGCAATCACTTCAGCTAAAGAAACAAGATGCAACGAGCACCGACACGACCACACGCCAGTAAGCAGCAGCAGCGACGCAACAACACCTGGTCAATCACCGTCGCGTGAGGGTGGCCTGAATGAATGCATGCAGCACGCACCTCTATCGTGATGTGCAGGATCCATATCCATGTGTGCTAATGGGTTCGGCCAAGCCAAGCAAACCCGAGCCACGAGCCACGAGGCACCGTCCATCAGTACACGCGAATCTCCTCGTTGGTCCAAGCAGCCTGCGTACCAAAGATCGAAATCTCTCCAAAGATATCCTTGAACTTGCCACCACCAAAGATCTGCAAGCACACCGCCCCGAAACGGAGTGAGAGGAGCGCCACGGACGAGCGACGGCGACGCGGCGATGCGGCGGTACCAGGCTGAAGAGCTCGCGTGGGTCGACCTGGCCGACGTCGCTGCGCACCGAGTCGGCGCCAAGTCGGTGGTAGCGCAGGCGTAGATCAGGATCGGACAGCACCTCATAGGCCTGGCTGATGGCCTTGAACTTCTCCTCGGCCTCCTCCTTGTTCTCGACGGCCTTGTCGGGGTGGTAGCGGCGCGCCAGGATGAAGTACGCGCGCTTGATCTGCGCCGGCTCGGCCGTCGCCGGAACCCCCAGCACGTCGTAGAACGTTGTGTCCACCGGCGGCGGGAGAATCACCCCACTGCTACGCAGCACCAAACATGTATGAGCGCACCGCAGACGCCATGGTAGCTGGCGCAGGAGCGCGCGCACCTCGCCGGGGCCTCGGCGTCGGCATTGCCGGCGGCATCGGAAGCTGCCTCGCCGCTGCCGCTGCCGCTGCTCTCGCTCGGTGGTGCCTCGGCGTCCTTGCTGGCGTCCTCCTTGTCCTTCTTGCGGGCCATGGTGTGGAAGCAACAAGTTCTTCAACTCAAGCGACGATACACGGGATAACCAACCAACCAACTGGCGAGGAGAGCTGGATGCAGATCGAGATCGAGATGGAGAGATGGAGATGGTTGCGGTTGGTTGTGATGGAGCTGCTGAGAGAAGGAGATAGAGAGCCAAAGTCGCTGTGCGGCAAAGTCGAACAATAACTAAGCTCTCTAATGCTTTCTCCCGCGCTTTCTTCCTCTTCTCGCGCGCGCTCTGCTCCCTCTGCTGCTCTCGTTCCCTCGCGCGATGCCCCTCGTGACCTCGTCGCTCCCCTCTCGACTGCCAACGCCTCCGTGACCTTGAATTGCCTCGCCACCGCACCAACATGAGCCTTTGGAGGTTCATTTGCCATTTGGTGCCCCAACGATGAGGATTTGTATTTTTACTCTCGTTCATCAGTGATGAGAGCCAAGAGCACCAGCCACGACGACACGACATCGCGTGCTTGCGATCGAGGAGCTTGCCACCGAGAGCAACCAACACTCGTCCCTTTCAAGATGTACGTCGAATGTTCGTGTGCTTTTTGGTTCGAGAAGCAGAGAATCGCAACGTGGCGTGCGTGGTTGAGGTCGCTTTGGATGTCGAGCTCGAGTCGTGTGGGTCTTCTTGATGGTGCTCGTGGTGCTCGTTGTGGCTTGCTCTCGTCCTGCCTCGTTATTGCAGGTCTGTTGGTTGAGATTGTTGAGTGTTGGGGGTGCGTTGGTGATAGTTTGGTCGAGTTCATGTTGTTGGAGGTCGATGTGGAGCGAGTTTGGTTTGTTTTCACGCGTTCCACGATCATGAGAGAGAGAGGCCCAGAGAGCGGCTGCCCATCCACTTGCCCACACCACTCATGCACGCGCGATTCAAGAAGGCCTCATACGACACGGTACCGTCAACGAGCTTGCACTTGTTGATGGTTGTGTGGATGATTTGGAATTGTTTGTGGCCTCGCGAGGGAGTTGGAGAGTGTTCTCGACGTGAAGGCCGCCTCTTTCTCTCTTTCGCGTGTGTCGTTGGTGAGTGGGTGAGTGTGAGGCCTTCTCCTTCTTGTTGTTGTGCGATTGGATTCGTTCACCGATCAATGGCCTCTTCCTCCTCGTTGCGCTCTCTCGTTCTCCCACATGCTTGTTCGATGTGATTCATGATTTATCGTCGAGGTTTGATGGTCCAGAGTTGAATGGTTGATGAGATCGGTGTGCGTTTGCGTTCTTGTGTTGACCGCTCACCCCAAGCCACTGCTCGACTCGCTGACACAGGTGCACGCTCGGTTCTTGCTCGTGTTGCTCGAAAACAACCCCAACTTGGCCTCCTTCTTCAAGGTACTCACTCACACGAATTTATCGAGCAAGTTTCGAGGGCCGTTGGCAATGATCTTGCGATCAACAGGTCAATCGGCGACCAAGCAGCACAAGAGGAGCAACCGAGGCAGCAACGTGTCGATTCTCGCACACACATCGAACGTTTGGATGATTTGGTTGCTTCTTTGTTCTTCAATCGTTCTCTCCTCTCCTCGCTCGCACGCACACCAACGAGAGTCGGTACGTGTTTGGCTCATCACAATCCATCGTGAGGGAGGGGGAGGTGTTGGAATGTGAGCGTGGGTGCTTCTCGTTCACCAAGAATCTCTCTCTCTCTCGCTTGAGTTTGAAGTTTGTTGGTTGATTGGTGGCTTCAACAAATCTCTCTCGTGGTTGTTGATGAAGATTGTGGATTGTTGAAGGAGATTGATGGATATTCAGAGGTTGTTCGAATTGATTTGTGAGTTTGTGAGCACCAAATCGCACGACAACCAACCAACGAGAGAGCGCGAGCGCGAGAGAGGAAAGGAAAAGGCGGGAAAGCAGATAAGCTCCCACAGCTATACTATTAAGGCACCCCAGAGGCCTGTGATTGGGTGATGAAGAAACTTCCATCGCTCGAAGTCGAAAGTTCGAGTTGGAAGATTCGAACGCGCACCACGAAAGGAATAAAAGCCTCGCCGCCCCAACCCCAAACCCCAACCAACCAATCCACTCAACCAGCCCAAACCACTCAATCCAACACCACAAGATGTCGAAGGAGCAACAACAAGTGATCACAGGCCACCGACTGGAGGTGGTTGTCGAGGAGGCGCGCGAGATCAAGGCCACGAACTTCTTCTCGACCACCGAGTCGGACGCCTTCTGCGAGCTGAGCGTGCTCGATGGCATCGTCAAGAAGACCGAGGTGCAGTTCAAGACCCTCACGCCCACGTGGAACGAGAAGTTCACCTTGTACGTCGAGACCCACAGACCCACAGAGAGAAAGAGACCTTCGTTCGGCTGTTGACAATGCCTGGTTGTGGTTGGTTTCAGTGAGTTGAGCGCCATTCCGGAGGGCGAAGTGTTGTCGGTCACGGTGTGGGGCCGACACGTGGTGTCGAAGAACACCTTCATCGGCCGCGTCGAGATCCCTGTGACGATGGTGATCGAACCACTCGTGCTCGATCTCGCGAGCTACAAGGAGATGGCGCCCGTGACTCGATGGTTCAAGTTGTTGCCGCAGCACGGCTCGAATGCGTGGGAGCAGGCTCCGGGCTTCATCCGCATGACGCTGCAGTACAAGTATGTGCCCGAGGTCGTGCCGACGCGAGTCGTTCCATCGGCTCCTCCGATCTCGACCACGTCGGGCGTCGTGTTGCCGGCGCCATCGACGGCGCAGCCTCCGAACACGACGTTGTGTTACCAGTGCCCGCTGTGCTCTCAGCTGTTCGTTCCCGATACGATCATGAGTCATATGCAAGCGTGTGCCGCTGGTGCTCCGTCGCCAGTCCCCGCGGCCACCATGGTGGCTGCTCCTTCGGCGGTGGCTCTGCAGCAGCAACAGCAGCAACAACAACAACAACTGCAGCAGCAGCAACAACAACAACAACTGCAGCAGCAGCAACAACAACAACAACAACAACTGCAACAACAGCAGCAACAAGCTATCTCGGCTCCTCAGTACCTCCAACAGCAACAACCGATCTACCACCAGCAGTACATTGTATCTCAACCACAGCAACAGCAACAACAGCAACAGCAGCAACAGCAGTATACCGCCCCCAGTGGTGGCGTGGCGGTGTACCCTTCTGCCGTGATGCAGCAGCCGCCGCAACAACAGCAGCAACAGCCTCCTCAGCAGCCATCGTACATCTCGTCTGTGCCTCAACAGCCGCAGTACCAATCGACTCAACAAGTGGTCGGAGTGCCTGTGCAACAACAGCAACAACAGCACCAGCAACAACAGCACCAGTCGCAACCAATGGTAGCGACCTCGCCGCCGACCTATGGTGTCACGAGCTACGTGGCACCCAAGCAACCGGTCGATGCTGCGGCGCAGCAGTACTACTCGTACGCCGCTCCCATGTCGTCATCGGGTGCACCGACGCAATAAGCCGCCGCCCCGCGAGTGTAAGATATCCGAGAATACGGCAATGCCGTTGCCGACGCAGAGAGTCAGTGTTGTATTGTACAATATACACATCCATCAACAACGACGACGATTGTCTGCCAATGTCCATCGACGTGGTTCTCTCGCGGGCGCTAGCTCCTGGGGAGGGCCTTGAGCTTCTCGAGTGTCGTACGAATATCACGCTGGTCTCGTGGGCAGCAAACGTTGTAGGCGCACGTGTAGTCCTCGATGCAGAGCGGCAGGTTACCGAGGCGGCGGTACAGCTCGGCTCGCTCGAGCAGCAGGCGCGCGTTGAACGGGTTGAGCCGGATGGCCTTGGTGATGTCGAGCAGCGCCGGCTCCAGGAGGCCGAGTGCGGTACGTGTGCGAGCCATGTAGTTGCAGGCGTCGAACGAGTCGGGATTGAGCGCGTAGGCAGCCTCGTAGTCACGCAGCGCCTCATCGTAGCGGCCGAGGCCGTGGAAGGCGCGGCCTCGCGACACGCGCATCGTGTGGCTGTGCTGCTGTTGCTCGATCATGGTCGTGTGGCGCTCGATGGCGGCACGAAAGTCCTCGTGTGCGAGCGCCACGTTGGCGGCGACCTCGGCGGCGGCGGCGGCGGCGCCCTCGGCGGCATTGGCGAGTGCCAAGCGCGCGTTGCCTCGGTGCACGAACGAGTAGCCGAGCGTGGGGTTGATGGCGATGGCGGCGTCGAGGTCGGCGATGGCTCCGGCCACGTCGCCGAGCTCGAGCTTGCAGTTGCCACGGTTGTTGAGCGTGTGGCCGTTGGCGGGATCGAGCGCCAGCGCCGCCGAGTAGTCGGCGACCGCGTCTCGGAAGCGCGCCATCTGCTGCAGGCTGTAGGCGCGCGCGTGGAAGACCTTGGCGTCGCTCTTGTCGAACTCCAGCGCCGCCGTAAAGTCGCGCACCGCCGACGGGAACTCGTTGAGGTCGTCGTAGAGGTCGCCGCGGTCCACGAGAGCCTTGCCGTAGCCGGGCTGCAGCTCGAGCGCCTTGTCAAAGTCACCAAGCGCCTGTCGCACGAGCGCGTTGCCACGCAGCGTCCACGAACCCGAGAGCGGCGTGGTGGACGACGACAGGGACGACGACAAGGACGACGACAACGACGCAGCAGCTAGCAGCGCCTGCTGCAGGTACTGCGAGTGCTGGTGCTGCGCGAGGTTGAGGCGCGAGTTGGCGCGGTTGCAGTACAACACGGCGTCGGTGGGCTTGATCGCGATGGCACGGTCGTAGTCGGCGATGGCGAGCTCATGCGAGCCGATGCGATGGTACACGTTGCCGCGGCCGTTCCACGCAAAGTCCGACTCGGGCTGCAGCCGCAGCGCCTCGGTGAAGGCATCGATCGACTCGCTCATGCGCCCGAGCTTGTACAGCAGGTTAGCACGCCCGCGCATGGCCTTGGTGTTGAGCGGCTCGTGCATCAGTGCGGCATTGTAGTCGATCAGCGCCGCGTACAGCGCCTCGAGCCGGCCGAGCGTGATGGCGCGGTTCTCGAACGCGACCACGGTCGGCTTCTCGCGCAGCGACGCCGAGAACGACTCGTACGCCTGTGCGAACTGGCCCTCGTTGAACTGCTGCACGCCGCGCTGGTTGAGCACCACCGAGTCGATGCGTGCTCGCTTCATGACACAAGCCGGCAGCGTTGAAGGTGGGTTGCGGTGGCGCAGCAGTAGCAGCAACAATGACGACAACGACGACGATGACGATGGCGGCGATGGTTTATGCGACGAAAGAACAGCAAGCGCGAGGCAGCGCGAAGGTCGCCGAATGTCGGCGGCGTCTCACTTGAGCGCCAGCAAGCTCACCAACATCTGGTACCGAATCGTGCCGACCACGAAGGCGCGTTGGTGCTGGCGCTCCAGCTCCTGCCAAACTACCCGCGTAGCATCCAGTACGCCGACGAACAATGAGCCCTCCGTGACGCTGTTACTGTGGCAGATGCAGTTCGTACCGACAGCCACGAGGCGCTGGTCGATGTCGGCTTGCTTCAGAGTATCGCACGTCTGCTCGAACGACAGCCGTCTGGTGGGCCGCCCAATCCTGAGACCGTGAGCGTTCCGTCATCCAGCTCTGGTGCGTTCGAGACTACGTACGCAAGCATACACCGTTCCACTAGAATCTGAACCTGTTCAATCGAGCGAGCGAGTGAGTCGATTGGCGATGATGCTTGACTCGACCCACGTACAGCATCGAGCTCCTCGATCGTGGGTGAGCGATGGGAGGCCATGCGGCACGAGAAGCGGCAAAGACGAGCACCACCCACCACGCAGCGAGCAGCCCACCAATACCGCGCACCGCTGCGCCACCAAGCCCGCCATTTTGTTCCACGAAAGAATCTGGCAGCATCGGCGAGAAATATCTGCTCGCAATATCTTATGCAGTCCTCGTTGGAAATGGAAATCAAGGCTTGTACTACTGTGAGTAAGCTACGCTCACTCGGTGCGCTTCTTACAAGATGCACGATTGGAAGCGGCTCATGCCGCCCCACTTGTTGAAGGCTGACAAGCCACGAGCTTGAATGTCGGACTCGGTGAGCAGCTTTCCGGTACCAGTGCCTGGGAACACCAGCGTCGTCACGCCCGACGAGATGCCATTGGTCACACGGCCGGCAGAGTTGTAGGGGTTGTTTCCGAGCGACGTGTGTAGCTTCACCGATGCTGCAGCGGTGCAGCAAGCAAGCGAGCCCGTGGGTACGTGTCACGCACTCGGAGAACCGAGCATAGCGTCGCGCGTCGGACGTACCCTCTCCGATCTTGGTCGACGGACCAACATCAGCGTAGATGGCAAAGGTGCTGGCACCGTTCTTGGACCAATAGATGTACGCGATGTCACCGAGCTTGACGCCAGTTCCCGAGATCGAGCTGCATAGCACAGCGGAGCACGCCGTGTTGGTCGGTAAGCTGCGGCGGCGGCACGCCTCGAGAATCCGAGGCTAGAGCTCGCACCTTGATCCAGGCAGCACAAAGAACGTGAGATTGACGGCGTTGGCATAGCGTCGCACGTCATACGATGGGTACGACGAGTTCATCAGCGACGTGGTCGAAACGTAGTAGCTGTTGTAGCGGTAGCGCATCAGGACGACATTGTGCTTGCACGCTACAAGCACTCGGAGGAGCGGCGCTCGTGGGCGGACGGTACCCCTTGAACGGCGCATAGCTTCCGGCTGGATACTCGCCCTGTACGTAGGGTGTGCCCTTGGAGTCGGTGGCGATGCCCCACCAGTTGCCGGGCGAGCCAGCATTGCCGAGGTAGTCGATGCCGGTGTTGTTGGCGTTGTAGGCGTTGGGCGCACCGTCGGCATCGACCTGCACGCCCGAGGTCCAGAAGAAGGCCGTGTCGCCCTTGAGGCGCTTGACCGGTGTGCCGCCGATCGAGAACAACGTCGCCGAGCTGCATCTCGAAGCAAACAGGTGAGTTGCGCCCAGTGGCGCGGCTCGCGCGAGCGACGTACGAGCACGAGCCGCCAGACGACGGCTGACAGCAGCGAATGTCGGAGCCACCGGGACACAGGCCTGAGGCGTAGGTGCCATTGCACGGCAGGCTGGTCTGCTGGCACTGGTTCGAGCCGGTGCACGAGGGCGTCGACTCTTGGCAGCACTGGATCGAGGACGAGCCGGGACAGAGGCCGCTCTTATACGTGCCAGGACACGAGTAGCTCGATGGCTGGCACACACCTGCCGCCGACGACGACAACGTGAGCACCACGCCTGCTCGCAGCGTCGACGGACGCAGCAGCCATCAGTACCTGGGCAGGTGCCCGCCATAGCGAAGGAGATCAAGGCGGCAAGTAGCAGAGACAGCAACGGGGCGGTCCAGGACAACGGGGTGGCCATGGCGTGAGGAAGCGAGCGACAGACTGCAGCAGCGAGGACGAGGGCGAGGAGGGCAACGAGGGCAAGGAGGGCAACGAGGGCAAGGAGGGCAACGAGGGCAAGGAGGGCAACGAGGGCAA
>ERZ778019.3154-NODE-3154-length-12965-cov-13.116731_pt1 | contig 12965 bp, 16 predicted proteins | sample MGYA00375749_ERZ778019 | MGnify/ENA primary metagenome ERZ778019 (study PRJEB29350, sample SAMN05389821) | bioreactor metagenome | isolation source: Ammonium sulfate bioreactor | place: South Africa: University of Cape Town | collected 2014-03-17 ... | reverse complement strand
TTTTTTTATAGTCACTTCATTGAGCAGTGCTGTTTAGATTGATTTTGTTTTGTGTGAAGTCGATTTTTACCTATATCTGTGTGTATTCGTGTGTAATTCGTTTTTCTCCCTTCTCTCTCATGCTCGGAAGAACAGTATATCATAATTATGACTTGCTCGATTCAAACAAAAACTTAAGAATGAGCATATATTGAAATCCTTTTGTTTCTCCTTGACGTTTCATTTCTTTTCTTTCCATCATCAGTATTAATCTAATCCAATAATTTGATTTTACTTTTGTGTCTTTGTATGTCACGGTGTTGATTTTTCCTTTTCGCTCTCGTTCTCTTTTTATTTGAATATGTGTATTGTTTCGTTTCTCTCTCTCTCTCTCTCTCGTTTCTTTTTTGTCGATGTTTGTAATAACAGTTTTTCTTTTCTTTTTTTTTCGAAATAATAAGACAAAACAAAAAGATAAAATGGAGGAGATTCTTTGTGAAATTTTATTATGGAATTCGAAGATATGTGCACTCAACGATATATGAATACGACATGCACACATGATTTTCAATTTTGTTTATTAAAAGATAAGAATCTGACTAAATATTCATCTAGGTCGTCGACTCTCTACTGTTGAGCAGTGTCATTTGTTTGATTAGCTTGAACCGCTGCACGCCATTGTTTGGCTAAATCAGGATTTTCCTGTTCCCATTTAGCTGATGTGTTATGTGCAAGCCAGTCACTTTTATTAATTGTTTGTCGAAGTTGTGAAACAAGATTATCGAGTTCATTTTCATTCTCTGTTGTTGTTGTTGCTGTGGCTGCTGGTGTTGGAATGGTATTCGACATTCTCTTTTATCTAAAATAAAATAACTTTTAGCGTGTTTATGCTTTAAAAAATATGCTTAATAGCTGGAATAAAAGACTAGAGCTACAATATAGCGAAAAATACATGAAAAAAAAGATCATTTAAGGATTAATCGTTGTGCCCAATAATTTGAGAAATTCAGCGAGCCATTTTGGATGGCCAGGCCAAGCTGGCGATGTAACTATATGGCCATCGACAACAACTTCAGTTGCGTCAACTTCGACATAATTCGCACCGGCTAAAGTAAGATCAGGTCCACAAGCTTTGTATCCTGTCACTTTTCTGCCTGTAACAACGCCAGCAGCTGCAAGTAATTGAAGACCATGGCAGATACTAGCGATTGGCTTTTTGCTATTGTCAAACTCTCGAACAAGTTCTCGAACTCGTTTATCCAAACGAATATATTCCGGTGCCCGTCCACCAGGTACAACTAAAGCATCATAATCTTTCGCTTTGACCGATGAAAATGTTGCATTAAGTGTAAAATTATGACCACGTTTTTCTGTATAAGTTTGTTCTTGTTCGAAATCATGTACAGCTGTTGCAACTGTTTCCTTAGCTTTTTTATCTGGACAAACAACATCGACTTGATGTCCAACCATAAGCAATGCTTGATACGGAACCATGACTTCGTAATCTTCGACAAAGTCACCAACGATCATGAGAATTTTTTTCGGTGCCATGATTTATCTACAAAGATATGCAAAGTGTTACACACACTCACTTCCTAATTCTCAATTTCGATATCGAAACTCATGTTTTGTTTTGTTTTATCTCTTGAGTTATGAGGTGAGAAAAGAATAAGACAAGATCAATTGATCTCATTTCTGTTCTTGTTTAATCGTGTTAGTTTTGCACTCGGAATGACACAACTGTGAAATAATAAAAGAACCTGAAAAACCAACAGTAACGATTGTGCCTATGGACGGACAACAATAGAAAAAGAAACAAACAAGCAAACAAACGAAAGAAAATTGTCTACAATTTGAGTTCTTTAAGAACTTGACACTTGTTCGTTTGTTGCATTTGATTCTTGATTATTTGTACCATTTTCTGTTGTCATCGGTTGACCATCATCATCTGAATCACCTTCTTCTTCATCGTCTGAGCCTTCACCCATGCCTGGCATATTACCGAAGTCCATGCCACCCATGCCTCCCATGCCTCCCATGCCTCCCATGCCTCCCATACCTAAAATGAATAGAATTCGAAGATGTTTGTTTTGTTTCTTCATGAATATTTTCACAAACCTCCTGAAAACATATCTTGAAAATTGCCACCGAATCCGCCGGCTTTTTCATCGTCACTTTCGTCTTCATCTTTCCAATGATCGAAATCGGTTTGTAACCAATGAAAACGTGTTTTATCTTTTGTTAATCGTGGCCAAAATGCAGCTGTAGCATCTTTCTTTTGCAATAATAAACGCCAGAATTTTTGACCAATATTTTCGTATTTGCTTGTGGCTGGATCGATTTTTTCGTAGAGATTGATTTTAACTTCGTAGACATTCACGTCTTTGTTTGACGACGATGTTTGACCTCGAAACGAAACGGAATCTTCTTCGAATTTAACGTCAACTTTTTCGATATCTGGTACGGCAATTGTTAACAAAACATGTTCACGTTGTTGAGCCCAAAGGACACGTGGAATTTGAACTTGTTCAGGCATATTAAAGTCTTTTTTTCTTGAGTGTTAAGGCGTAACAGTACACGATCTGAGAAAGGCAATGGAGTGATTGATGAGGGTCTTCACGTTTGTTGTTTATTTATCGTTGTTTTTTCTTTGGACAAACGTTGACAGTGGCGACCTCAATTTCCTAGCAAATATTCTCGACAAATTTCGATTGTTTTTCATTGAGAAAAATTTTTTATTGCTTTTCGTCTCGAGATTTTTCTCGGCTATGCTCAATGCAAAAAAGTCAGCGTGTCACGATCGTGATTCGTCGATTTCGTATTTGTTTGCAGATGGTTGACAAAACGACGAATATCTTCTGAGCAATACAGATCGATCGATCAATTTAATTCGAACAAGCAACAAAACAGATAAAAATTCAAAACATGGTTCGCGAAAGTGATCAAGTAAGATCGAATCGATTCTGTATCAATTCAATCAATGATCTCGATTTAGGTTTTAGGCATTTGTGCCAATATACTCGGTGTCATCGTCTTTTTACTCGTTATTGCTTATCACTATGTTCGAGCAAGTAATCCACGTAATCAACGTCATGGATCTGATTAGAAAATCTCATACGAACAAGAACAAAAAAAGACACATCCGATATGATGAATAGCTTTTACGCTTGAATTGTTTTGTTTTATTTGATAATTGTTATTTATTCTATCATGTTTGTTTAACATCAGCTAGTTTTGATGATGATTATCGGGATATCATTTACATTCTATTGTTCTCATTTTGTTATTTAATAAAAAAAAAGAAAAGAAACGACAAACAAAACAAGAGATCTTCTTTGCAGATGTCAACGAATCTTCCAAAATAAAATAGGATACATAATAGTAGGCGAATGTGATTCATAAGATAAGATAATACCTTCAATGAGAAAAAAATGTGATATCAATGATGCAGTTGATTAAAACGTGAATGCACCCCTGTTCCTCAGCAAAAACAGCACCCCTGTACGCTTCAAAAAGATGCCACGCCTTTTTCTTTCTCTCGAATAAGGGGTGCCTATAAATACTGCAACATTGTTTCATAGTTTTTACCTATTGTTATTTCAAATTCAAATTTAAATTTATTACAATGCCTTGTCCTTGTGAAGGTAGATCTTTCTTTTTTTTATTTTGCTAATTCGTCGTTGTTTTTCTCTGTAGCCGGAAAATGTGGATGCCAAGAAGATTGCCTTAAAACAGGCACATGCTCATGTGACAACAGCTGTACCAACTGCAATCAAGCAGGTATGTGTTGTTGTTTTCGAAACAAGATCGATACGATACGATTGTTTTCGTATTATTTAGGCAACGGTTGTGGAAAAGAAGGATGCAAATGCGAAGATTGCAAATGTGCACCAGGAGAATGCAAATGTGGCGAATAATCACACGATTATTAATCATCAAAGACAATTTCTTTTTGTAATTACTTTTTTGTTTTCGAAAAAAATTCATCAATAAAAAACGAGTTTCAAACTATATCTTATCAGTCGTACACACATTATCACAACACAACAGTCTATATTATTCTGTTCTACTTTCGATAGTGTTTATTTACTTATTTTATAAATTAGAAAAATGTTGAATCTTTTTTGTTGAGCATAGAAAAAAAAGGTGTGGCTTCTAAGATTTCAAATAAAAGAAAAACTTGAATTCTAGATAAATGTTTTTGACATTGATCTTTACTCAGTAATTTTGTCTAATTCTAATAATAGAATAAATAGAAGTTTGCAATACTCGTGAGCATTGATTGTCACAGGAAAATATAATTTTGCAATCAAGTCTAATCATCAACGATTGTCATGTACGTATGTTGAAAGAAACAAAACTATTTCTCAAGGAGAACTAATGTTCATTTGTAAATGATATTGAAGCAAACTGCCGGATTAATCGATTTATTCATAATTGTCTTTGTTTCACTCTATCTATCTATCCATCCCATTCACTACTTCCGTTCACCGGCATTCCATTATCGAAGAAAATCTCCGTCTGACACATAATTTGACAACTTTCAAATTCTTTTTTTTCTCTTTCTTTCTCTCGTCGTCTTTTGTTTAATTACTATTTCAAGAGGGAAATCGATAAAATGAATAAGTATCAAACTTTCTTCACAAGAATAGAATCGACATCTTCAAGGTAGCATATCAGTTTCACTGAAGAGATTATATATCATATTTTAGTACTGTATTCAATTATGTTATTACATAAAAGAAAAATAGATATTGTTATGAAAGTTCTATTCGATGAGATTAAAATGATATCATTGTGTACATGAAGACAGATGTTCATCGAAAGCTTTGTTATCCAGTTCTCTTTTTCTCATTTTTCAAGGTTAAAAAAATGTTTCAATCATTAATGATCGCTAATTTGACTTATTGCGTCAGCTTAAAACCGTCTTCACATGTGCTTTGTCAATGTCAATCTTTTTCAACGGTTCATTTAGAATAAGAAACTATTTTTGTATTTCTTTCCTCCTTCGATATGCTATCCAATCATGTATCCAATCGATTGGATCGATGATATATACATATGCATCTACTAAATTGTTTCGTCGAACTTCATTTAGAAAAAGCAAATGCTTGTACTTATACGTACGTACGCATCTATCTAGCTCGATGACATCTATGATTGCATGATGTAAGCATCGATTTCATATTAACAATATAAAAAAACGAAGAAGAAGAAGAAGAAAACGTTAATTTTTTTTCTTCTCCATTGACTCCACCCATTTTCTTTTTTTGTTCACAATGTTTAAATCCGTCTGTATAGATTCGCATTAGCCTGTCACCACAATTCCTATTGTGTTTCCGCTCTCATTATTGTTGTTAGAGAAAATTTTTACATCAACAATAACTGATTTCATTTAACGAGAAACTAAACAATCCATGAACATGTCTTCTTTCGTTTATTTATCATTAATCATTTCCAATGAACTCATCAAGGAAAATATCCAGAAAGTTTTCGATCATTATAAAATTAACAGACATCGATATCGAACGTTTGTGTGATGTTGTCATTGAAAACAGAAGAAGAGAGCAACTAGCTTCTTCTTCTTGTTCTTCTTCTCGTTTCCGTTGAGAAAGTTATTCTCTCCACTTGAAGTTTCTTTTCTTTTCTTTGCATCGAACGAGAGAAAAAGAATGAAAGAGAGAGAAAGAGAAAGAGAAGAGCTTCCGTTGTCCATTGCTTCTCTTTAGTTCTCATATATAGGTATAACGAACTCGAGCTTTGTTTTTCTATTTTATTTTATTTTCAAGTGTCAATTGCCGATGCCGATCGAATGTTGTCTATTGTTATTCTACTTTTAATTCAACAAATTCATTTAACTCATCAAACACGAATTATTCAAGCAACTCTAGCGAGTACTGTTGAACTACCTTGTTCATCAGTCAACCAAACGCTTGAGCCAATTCATAATGCTAAGGTTGATTGCTTAAAAATACTGTTTGTTTTGTCTGTAATCATATTCGTGTTTTAGATCATCTGGATTCGTGATGATCATGCCGATATTGTTGGTCTCGATTCGATCATAACAATACGTGATCCTCGTTTGCAAATTCTTGCTAAGGATACGCCTGATTCTGAAGAGAGAAATCTTCGTATTGAATCAATTGAAGAACAAGATCACGGTTTATATCGTTGCATTCAAGGTGATACGATTCTCAATGAAATCTTACTCGATGTACTCGGTAAGTTACGCGAAGAAAATATTTTCATATGATTATCTCTTTTGTTTTCATTGAAATAAAACAAACAAATGTCTATAAGGTGCTTTTTGTGTATATATATATGTTGAATTGACCTTCTCGTTTACGTCGGAGATATTCTTCACACATAGTGAGACAAAAAGTCTAATCCGTCTTATGTGTTTATACGCGTGTCTATTTGCATCATCCCTTTTATTCTCCTCCCTTCATGTTCAATAGGTGGTCTTCTCATCACAGGCACACGCACATGTCGATGATGAAAGCATCAAGACAAAAATAACTATCGTATATACGTATATTGTTCATTTGACATACGGAAAATTTTGTTCGGCAATTAGAAAACGATTGTCCACTCGATTGATTGTCAATCAGCATACGTTTACGTTCTCATTTGTTGTCAATGAGGGTGTTAGTAAGGGGTTACTTATCAATTCAATGGAAAAACCAGCTGTGTGAAAGCTAATTGTTTTTCAAGTATAACTCTTTTAACAAGATACATTTATTGATTTCTAGTTCCACCAAGAATTATTTCACATTCGCCTGAATATATGCGCATGACAGTACGCGAAGGTCGTGATGCTCGATTTTCATGTATGGCAACTGGTCATCCGACACCGGAGATTATCTGGCATGTTAATGGTTTATCGAGGCCAGGCATAGTTACACTTGGTAGGAAAAGAAAGAAAGAAACGACAACATATCCTGTCACTTGTTTTCTTTTAGTCGATGGTAAAAATGAAAGTATGCTTATCTTACGTAATCTCTCTCGTTTGGATTCGGGTCGTGTTGATTGTTCAGCAAGTAATCTATTGAATACAGTTAATCGACAATTTCTTTTGATTGTCAAATGTAAGTTTAGATTTTTTTTTTATTATTTGATTCCTGAATGTTTATCAAGCATATTTTCAGATAAGCCTATAATTACAGTTCCGTTTCATTTACGACAATTCCGGTTAAATGATTTGGTTACAATTACATGTCAAGTTTGTTCACTACCATCGACAACTATATTCGATTTATTTCGACCGAAAAAAAACGTGCCTATTATGCAAGGTGTCATAGAAAAATACGATGAAAATATCAATCAAACTTGTCGACGATTAGTAATCAAAATTTTCGTAAGAGCAAAAGAAAACTTCCACTTCAATGCCAATTCATCTATCGAATTATTTTAGTTGAATGAAAGTTCATTATTCGGAGCATATGTTTGTCGTGCAAGGAATACATTGGGTGTTAATCATGCTGAATTTGTACTGAGAGGTTCGAGAGAAAATGCTGATCTATCTCCTTGAATGTCTACATATTTTTTTTTGCAGAGCTAATTCAACCAGCGAAGCACATGAAATCCGTAACAGAATCTCGTCCTTTATCACTATTAACAACAACATTAATAGCGACAATCGACAATGAAAATCAATCATGTAAAATCTATTTGTCTTCGATAAAAGAAAACTTATTTCATTTTCTAGCGAAATCTGATTTGATCGCAAGTGAACCTTTGAATCAATCATCGAGAATACATCATACATCGATAATCATCTCTCTAATCTTATTCATTACGATGAATCTAGTCGTCGATTGATTGTTAAACACGATCTTTTCCTCTCCCGTTTTGTTTTTCTATTTTGTTTTTCTTCTACTTCTTGTTCTTTATACAGTGATAAGAATAAATCTCCTCTAATTACACATGAAATTTATTTTTTTTTGATTTACAACAACAAATAAGACAAATTTCTATTTTCGTTCGGGTTTAAGTAAATGTTTAGCTTTCATATCGATTAAAGGTAGATGAAGAATTTTATGAAATAATAATGTTGATAATTGTTCGAACTGATCGACGTCGATTTGTTCCGAATGAGGCTTGGATTCATGAAAATTTCTCAATGTTAATTGAGTTTGATTGAGATTTTGCATATTTTCATAGAGATTCGTTGCGTACTCATCGTATTGATGGTAATCATCGTAGAGTTGTTTGAGTTTATGAATTTGACCTTCGAGTTGATGTTTTTCATTTGTTTGCTTGTCAACAATAAGCTTTAATGCTTCGAGTGTTGATAATGGACCAGCTATTTTCTACAAACAAGGACAATCAAAATTTCGAAGAACAAAACAAAATTTTACTGTAAGATATTTATTTTTCAATTCAGTTAATTGTTGATCTAAATCCATGCTTGTTTTCGCACTTGATTTCGCTAGATCACTTTCGTTTTTAATACGTTTTTTCGACGTTTCATTTGTCATTTCACCAGCCGATAGATACGTTGCACATGTCGTTGGCGTTAGCAGATTTTCATTTGCTGTCAATTCGTATAATTCACGTTCGATTTCCAGTTGAAGAAAACGTTCGATTTCATTTCGAATATGTACTTCAACTTCGGCTATATCATCGCCGGAACACGATGGGCCTTGAGTAAGAGTTGCTTCGAGTAGATGCAAAGCCATGAGAAAAGAAAACGAAAATGACTGAACATTGAAGAAGTAGAACAAAGAACCAACGTGATACATAGTGACATCTGAATTGAGTTGTGATTCGACGTATTTTTCGGAAATTGAAATTACTTCGCTTCTTCTTCGGCTTTGTCAATTGTTGATTCATTAGTTTATTCGTTTGGTATTTCAAACGATGGAGAAATATCGTGTAGGAAATCGAATAAACCTCCTACGTGCACGAGAATATGGTCTCGAAAGTTCGTTTATTTCTATTGAACAAACACGATGTTGCGCCGATCTGACACTTTGTAAATATCGAAATGTAACTAGTTATCATCGTTCATCGATTGTTACCATGAATCTTGATCAAACTGATCATCGATAGTAAATTTTTCTTTTCGAACGAACTATAATTGTCTTGTTCAGTCTTTTATCCGGTGGTGCTAATGGTCATTTATGTTGTCATGATATGTTTCCATCGAATCTCGTTGTTACACATCCAATAACTTTTCAAATCGATCGAAATTCGAATCGTGAACATCATACACATACGATCTGTTCATTACAATGGTATCCAAATGACAATGGAATATTTATTTCGCTTAGTTTGGATAAGAAATTGAAAATTTGGGACACAAATCGTTTGAAAGTAGATTTTGTTCCCTTTCTTTTTTTGTTTACATGAAGTTTTGGATGTTTTCTGTTTGTCAGGTAGCTGATGAATATGATTTTCCTAATTTTGCTTATTCAGCACATATGCCATCGGTTGAAAATACGTCATGTATTGCAATTGCACATGAAACTGGTGATTTGCGTTTGATTGATATTCGAACCGGTTCGAATTCTCATATTATTCATTCACATAATCGAAAAGGTGTTTGTCTAGTCAAATGGTTTAATAATAATTCGAATTTATTAGCCAGTGGAGGGTAAACAAAAAACGAGCAGAATTTAATTGTATTTTTATTTTGTTTAAAATATAGAGTCGATGGACGTGTTCTATTCACAGATATTCGTAGTTCACGAACGGCTTTGATGTCACTCGATCGTGATAATATTCATAATGAAAATCCAACAGCAAATAAATCATCTGTTGCTCATCATCGTGGTGTCAAATCACTTGAATTTCTTCCCGATAATTGTCATTTATTGACTTTGGGTGCCGATGAGCAAATGTATCTATGGAATATTCATACAGGTCAACGTTTAATTGTTAATTATGGTTTAATACCAAGTGATAACATGCGCGTGTTGACAATGGCATGTGCACAAATGAAACACGATCAACATAAAAGTTTAGTTTATGTGCCATGTGGAAAATATATTCGAATCTTTGATATTTTTACTGGTCAACGTTTGACACCATTGAATGGACATTTGTTACCTGTTAGTACGTGTATATATAATCGATTGACTGTCGAACTCTATTCATGTTCGGATGATATACTTGTTTGGGGAGCAGTTAAAAAACAACAAGAAGATTATGAATTAACACTTAGAAAGCAACAACGAGGTACAACAACAACGACACAAAGTCTTGCACAAGTTCTCAATCGAGATCAATGGAGTGACGATGAAGATGATGATGATAATAATAATTAAATATCAAGAGAAAAAAAAACAGTGATCGAATGTGTCTAAATTATTTTCGTTGGTGAGAATTTATTCGTCGATATTGCGATGCAAAATTTGTTTTTATTGTTTTCATTTGAGTATCTTGTTGTTGATGATGATGATGATGCTGAAGAAAGAAATAAATGATTTTTAATACGTATTCCGTTAAACGATGGATAGTATTATTAAATAAATAGTCAATATCATGTTCATATTGATTGAGATAGATTAAAATCACATGATGAAATATTAATTCTGATATATTCTTATAAGTTAACCAGAAAATGAAGATTAATTTTAATTCAAAATAAAATGGGATTATCAGAGAAAATAATTGATCGAAAAGTACTTCAAAAATTTGAAAGAAACTAAATAAAATCCAATAGCATAACAATGATGAATATTGTTCGGTGTATTGATATTTCAGAGATTTATATGTTTGATATGATGGATAGAGAATACCGATGAGAATAGAGAGAAAACGATAGGTTAAAAAACTGATTACCATTGAAATTTTAAAATAGAAATGAAACAAGCGCGAATTTATTAATAAATAAAAGGGAACAAACAACAAACAACAACAACAATAACAAGAACAGAGAAGTTTAGCTCAAATTCGAATATGGCATTCGATTATTACGACGAAGATAACTGACGATGAGAAAAAGAATTCCACTGAGACCAGCAGCAAGTATCATACCGCCAATAAATGAAAGACCATCGAATTTACGACCTAAATCAATTCATTTTCATTTGAATTGAGAGAATATCATCGAAGAGTCTTACTCGGTGATTGAGTTATTGGTGAAACTTTCGTTGTTGTTGTTGTTGTTGAATTTGGACTTGAACTTGTAGTATCAGTCGTAGGACTTTGTGTTGTCGTTTGACCGGTTGTAAAAGCAGCTGTTGTTTGTGATTCTGATGTATTTTGTGTTGTAATCACAGTTGTGAAATTACTTTCGGCTGTTGTATATGCCGATTGAGAATTGACGAATGAAAATCCGATGACTAAAAACAAAAAACTCGAAAAATAACGACAAATTTTTGCTCAAAGAAAAGTTTTACCGAGGAAAATAATTGGAAGAAACATGGTGAAAATGGAAGTTTGTTCTTCTCAAATCTGAAATCGATGAAGTATAAATAGAATGGAACAATTGATTACGATAAGGGAAAAAAATGAAAATCGATCTTCGTCATTAAATTGATAAGAAATAAGTTCGACTGCACTTTGATCAAACTGTATTTGAATTAGTGAGAAATTTGTCATTGACACGCTGTCAGCAACAGCTTGCTGAGTTGTTTTATGAGGGAGTAAAAAAAAAAGAAAGAAAACGAATATTATCGATGCCGATGCAATCGACAAATTGAGTTTGAAGCAATGCATTTGAAAACAACCATTCAAGTATCCTACGCAAAAAAAGTCATTTTTATGGCTAATAACTTATTTTAATGTTTAGATAATAAGTTAACGGTTTTCTCTCTCTTTTTTTCTTCTTTTCTTTTGATTAATGGCAATCGGAAGTTCGCAGTTTTGTAGATAGGCAATTGATCAAAAAAATTGATGAATAGAAATAGCAATTTAGATGACATCTATTGATCAATCACCTGTTGTTGAACTTTAGTTCATTTAAGTGAATAATTACAAAATGATGTTCTTTTTTCCTCGTCTTATTATTCGAATACCTCAAACGATTAAAATCAAATGAGATAAAACATATACATGTGTATACAATCATCGATTTAAATAGACACAATGTAGGCCCTAAAAAAAATTTTTCTTTTTCTCTATGTACTTACCCTTCTTGTTCGTTACGGTTGATCGAATCCTTTTTTCGTTTATTAACGATATGTTAGTGTCGTTTCGTTTTTTTTTCTTTGCATACGCGTGGTCACAACAACTAAACCGTGAACGACTCTAGTTCAAGGCCTTGAAATAATTTGTAGCTTTTTTTCTCTCTCTCTCTTAATACTAATATTTTCTCATGGCAACACGAAGTTCAACATCATCGTCATCGGAGTCCGAGACCGAAGTGACATCCAGTCGTGCTCGACAAATAAGCGAAACATCAAGAGATACAACACACACAGGCTCACGTCTTCGTGCAAGTTCACCAACGAACACAATCGATGGTCAATCGCTTGCCGATACGACAACAGTACGTAGTTCGTCACCAACGGCTGTTTCACGTACGACATACGATTCGGCTAGTGTTACAACGGCCAATGCGGGAGGAATACCAATTATACGACCGCCTGCTTTACAACAACAATCAGGTACTGGTATCGGCCATTTTGGACCACAAGTACCAACTGGATATCCTACGCAACCACCGACAGCATCTGCTGGCCATCAACAACAAATAAAAATTGATGTTGCATCGGCACAACAACAATATCAACAACGTGCTACTCAACAAGAGATCAGTGCTTATAGTACGAATCTCTTGTTTGTAAAAACAAAAAACTATTTTCATGATTACGAATTGTTCTAGGTGGTTCGACATCGTCGTCAACTAGTGGATCGTTATCAAGTCCAGGCACGGCTTCTATTCAACAGCAACAACCACAGTTTGATGCTACAAGAGCCATGTTCAATCAAGTTGATACGAACAGAACTGGTAGTGTCGGTCGTGATGAATTCCGACAATGGGCACAAGGTGGATTGACACAAGGTGGTGGTCAACAACAACAACAACAACAACA
>ERZ778019.3150-NODE-3150-length-12990-cov-8.375957_pt1 | contig 12990 bp, 10 predicted proteins | sample MGYA00375749_ERZ778019 | MGnify/ENA primary metagenome ERZ778019 (study PRJEB29350, sample SAMN05389821) | bioreactor metagenome | isolation source: Ammonium sulfate bioreactor | place: South Africa: University of Cape Town | collected 2014-03-17 ... | reverse complement strand
GCCGACGCTCGCCCAGCAACGCCACCCCGAACAGCAGGCCGAGCCAGCACAGCGCCGCAATCGCGATGACGCTGGCGCTCAGCATGTGGAACACACCCGTGCGGGCGACGTTTTTCGCGATGTTCGCGTTGCAACTTTTTTCTTCAAGGCGAAGAGCTTTCGTCCTCCTTCGGAGGGCGAGTTACTTTCTCTTTGCGTGGCCAAAGAGAAAGATAACCAAAGAGAAAGGCCACCCCGCTTGGCGCTTGTTGGGCATCCCGCCCAACAAGTCCGTGAGCCGGGGCCGGGCTTTTCGAGCGGGCTCCTGCCCGCGCGAAAAGGCGTTGCCATCCCTGGCAACGCCCGCTGCGCGGCCTGTCTTCCCCGCCTCACCGCCGCACAGGGGCCCCGGTAGAGCAGCGGACCTTCCTGGTCCGCACTCTTCAGAAGAACCGGATCAAGAGCAAAGCGGCGGCAAACCGACGCTTTGCTCTGGCCTTTGTTTTTCAGCTTTATCACCGAGTGCGGGCCAGGATGGCCCGCTGCTTTACCCGGGGCCCCTCTGCAGCGGCGGGCGGGCGAAGGAAAGCCCGCAGGGTGGCCGGCAGGGATGCCGGCCAGTTTGGCGCCAGGGCAGGATGCCCTGTCGACAAACCCCGTAACCCGACCGCGGACCTTGCGGGCAGGCGACGGCATGGATGCCGGAGTTGAGGCAACGCCGGGAGCGGTTGCCCGATGCCCGTAAGGCGCGGAAGCGGGGTGCTCTTTCTCTTTGGTTACTTTCTCTTTGAGCACGCAAAGAGAAAGTAACTCGGTCGCCGAAGGCGATCGACCGCTCTTGATTTTGATTGCACCGGGAGCAGGAGCAAGAACATCGCGCACGACCGAAGGAAGTCCCTTGTGGACAGGGTGCGCTCCTACAGGTGCGGATGATCGACCGCTAACGGCTTCGGATGAAGCCAAAAGCGTCGCGCGCGAGCGCGCTCCTGCAACACGGTCGAGGCCATCGACATGCGGGGCCATCAATGGCCGGCAGGCAAGCCCAGCGCGCGCACCGCGTTCACCAGCCAGCGCAACTGCACGCCCTGGCGCGTGTCGTAGTCGGCTCCGGAATAACCCCACCAGTCCCAGCATGCCTGCGGATTCAAGGGCGCGAAACTCGCGCGTGTCTGAGGATATAGCACGGCCACGTCGTAGACGTCCGCCCAGCGGTTGAAGCCTGCGTCCTCGACGAAGGCCTTGCCCAGGGCGGCGGCGTTCTGCTTGCAACCGTGAAAGGCCACCATCAGCCCGCAGGGTTTGCCGGCGAGGCAGGCCGCCGGCAGGTAGACGTAGCCGGTGTCGGCCAGGAAGGCGTCGGCGCCACCGGGGCGCAGCGCGTCCTGGTCGAAACTGCGCAGTTCGCCGCGCGCCTCGGTCGGCGCGTGGGCCGGCTGGCCGAACATCTGCGCGAAAATCTCGCCGGCGGCATCGAAACCGCAGTGGCCCAGGTAGGGCGGCACCGACTTGTCGCAATCGTCGCTGCGTCCGGCTACGGGCAAGTTGTGTGCGAACGCGCGCTTGCCATCGTCGCGCACCTGCATGCCTGCGAGGGCTGGCATGCCATCGCGCAACTGTTCGTAGAAGCGGGCGCCTGCCTCGGCCACGGCCGGCGCGACGAGGGCATCGTCCCTTCCGTGCAGCAGGTAGACGCGGGCATGCGCCAGATTCTTCAGGGAACCGATCTCGCCGGCGGCCGAACGCCGGTGAGCCTTGGCCACCAGCGCGCCGACGTCCGGTGCCGGCACGCCCTTCATGCAACTGCCCAGCGCCGCACCGAGCTGGCCGCCAGCGCAGCCGTACGGACCGCCAGCGACCAGGGCCGCGTTCGGGAACAGTTCCGGATACGCCAGTTGCACCTGGCTGGCCATGTACGCGCCGGACGAGAGGCCGACCGCGGCGGTGTGCGTCGGGTCGATCTTCAGCCGGGGCAGTGGCGATGCGTCGCCCGCCCGGACGGAGGTGGCGACCAGCAGCAAGGTCACGAAACCGAGGGTCTTGCGCATGGGTGTTCTCCGTTTGGCCAGCCGATGCCTGCCGGCGAGCGAGGCCCGATGCCAACCGGACGCGCCGGCGCATGAAAAAAACCCGCGGCAGCACGCCGGCACTTCCGCGGGATGGGGAGGAACGGTCGTCAGAATTTGTACTTCGCGCTCAGCGTGACCATCCGCGGTGCGCCATAGAAGCCCGTGTAGATGCCCAGCGCACCCACGTTGTAACCGGTGGTGCGATACGACTTGTTGGCCAGGTTGGTGCCCTGCAGGCTGAGCGACCAGAGCTGGTTGACCTGCCAGATCACGCCGGCGTTCCACAGGCCGTAGGCCGGCTGCGCGATCAGCGGCGACAGGGTGGTCTCCGGATACACCATGGTCTGGTAGGTGTAGTTGATCCGCGCCGAGATGTTGCCGCCGTTGGCCAGCGGCGTGCTGTTTTCCAGCGAGAGGCCGCCGGACCACTTCGGCGCGTTGGTGAACTTCTGCTGGTCGGCGACGTTGACGCCGCCGGTCATGTACTTGGTGTATTTCGTGTGCAGGTAGGCGAAGTTGCCGCTCAGCGTCCAGTTCTCCGACGGCTTCCAGGCGAACTCTTCCTCCAGGCCATCGATGTGGCCCTTGCCGGCGTTGGTGAAGTCGCCGAAGAAGCCCTGGCTGCCGTTGGGCAAGGTGTAGGAACTGAACACCGACAGCTGGATGTCCGAATAGACGTTGCGGAACAGCGCCGTGTTCATCATCAGCGCGCCGTCGAAGAAGCTCATCTTGCTGCCCAGCTCGAACGACTTCACCTTCTCGTCGTCGATCGGACGGCACGAGGCAGGCACCGCCACGCAGTTGGCGCGAATGTTGTAGCCGCCGGAGTGGAAGCCCTCCGAGTAGCTGGCGTACAGCTTGACCTGGTCGCTCACGCTCCAGTCCAGCGAGACCTTCGGCGACACGTTGCTGCTGGCATGCGAACCACTGAAGTCGGCAAGGGTGGCGACCGGCGTGGTGAAGGTGTCGTCCGAGTAGCCGTAGTTCTGGATCAGCGCGGTCTTGGTCTCGTGGGTGTAGCGCAGCCCGACGTCCAGGCTCCAGCTGGGGCTGATGTCCCAGGTGAAGTCGCCGTAGCCGGCCCAGCTCTTGGTGCCCATGCGCCCGCCAGTGCCGCCGTACTGGGTCAGGCCCAGCGTGGAATACGGCGGCGAGCCGAGGAAGATGTTCTTGATCTGGCCATCGGCATGGCCGTCGAAGTAGTACAGGCCGAACACGCCGTGCACGGTGCCGCCGGCGTCGTAGTTGGCCTGGAATTCCTGGGTGAACTGGTGGTCGGCGTAGACCGCGTTCACGTCGGCGATCTTCTCCGGCAGCGTGTCGAAGTCGATGTTGGTGTCGGTGTAGGAACCGCGCACGGCAGTGACGGATTTCAGCGACCAGTCCTGGCTGGCGATCCAGTTCATGGTCAAGGCGCTGCCGTAGAGCTTGGTGTGGTTGACCTGGGGGAAACCGCTGCGAGTGTCGAAATCGCTGTCCAGCGGCTGGTAGGCCGGGTCGAGCTTGTTCACCACCAGCATCTTGGCGCCGCGCGGGTTGGAGTTGTCGCGCACGCCGTCGACCGACAGTTGCATGTTGAACGCATTGGACGGGAAGAAGCCGATGGTGGCGCGCGCGGCGTTGGTGTTCTTGTTGCCGTTGCGGCTGCCGGTGAGGATGTCCTTGCCGAAGCCGTCGTTGTGGCTGCTGGCGTAGGCGATGCGCCCGCGCCACACCGCGTCGGCGCTGGCACCACCCAGGCTGGCCTTGACGTCCTTTTCGCCGTGGGTGCCGCCGGTGACTTCCACCGAACCCTCGGTTTTCACCGGCAATGGGCTGGCCACGTACTTGATCGCGCCGCCGATGGTGTTCTTGCCGTACAGCGTACCTTGCGGGCCGCGCAGCACCTCGATGCGGCTGACGTCGAACACGTCCAGCACCGCGCCCTGCGGGCGGGCCAGGTACACGTCGTCGAGATAGATGCCCACGCCCGGGTCGAAGCCCCAGGTCGGGTCGGCCTGGCCGACGCCGCGGATGTAGGCGGTGAGCGTGGTGTTGGAACCGCGCGCGGCGTAGATCTGCAGCGAGGGCACCTTGCCCTGGAGGTCGGACAGGCTCTGCACGTTCTGCCGTTCCAGCGCCTGCGCGGTGAAGGCGCTGACCGCGATCGGCACGTCCTGCAGGGTTTCCTCGCGCTTGCGCGCGGTGACCACCACGGTGTCGAGCTGCTTGGCGTTCTTCGGCTTGGCGGTGTCCGCGGCGACCGCGTCGTCGCCGGCCTGTTGCGCGTGAACCGGCAGGACACAAAACAGGCCGGTCGCCAGTCCGATCGCCACACTCAAAGACGTGAGCTTCATGATTTCCCCTCGCAGTGAAGCCCACATCGACGATGAAGGCTGATGTCGGCAGATTAGGCAGCCTCCGGCACAACGGCACTTGTACCTTCGTACAGTGCCCGGCGCCGGAGCAGGTGCCGATACTCGGGCCTTCGTCGAATCCCGACCACCGCCAAACTGGGGAGCCACTACGGATGGCATTTCTGATCGTGCTGGCTGCGCTGTGCTTCCTGATGTTCGCGGCGTACCGCGGCTACAGCGTGATCCTGTTCGCGCCGATCGCCGCGCTGGGCGCGGTGCTGCTGACCGAGCCGTCGCTGGTCGCGCCGATGTTCACCGGCCTGTTCATGGACAAGATGGTCGGTTTCCTCAAGCTGTATTTCCCGGTGTTCATGCTCGGCGCGGTGTTCGGCAAGCTGATCGAGCTGTCGGGGTTCTCCAAGTCGATCGTGGCAGCCACGATCGGCCTGGTCGGGCGCAGCCGGGCGATCCTGTCCATCGTGCTGGTGTGCGCGCTGCTCACCTACGGCGGCGTGTCGCCGGGCACGCCGCAGATCCAGAACATCATCCCCACCGCGTTCTTCGGCACCAATACCTGGGCCGCGCCGTGGCTGGGCACGATCGGCGGCATCTTCATCCTGATCGTGGGCCTGAGTTACCTCGACTGGCGCCGGCGCAAGGCCGCGGCGGCCGGCGAAGGCTACGGCAGCGACCTGGTCAACGAGCCGGAGCCGTTCGACGCCACCCGCCTGCCGCATCCGCTGATCGCACTGCTGCCACTGGTGCTGGTCGGCGTGTGCAACAAGCTGTTCACCGACTGGATCCCGCGCCTCTACGGCGAAACGCAGTCGTTCCTGCCCAGCGTGGTCGGCAGCGCCAGGCCGGTGGTGCAGGAGGTCTCCAAGGTCGCCGCGATCTGGGCAGTCGAGGGCGCCCTGCTGGCAGGCATTCTTTGCGTGCTGGTGTTCGCCTGGCGTGCAGTGATGGGGCGGCTGGCCGCAGGCACTCAGGCGGCGGTCGGCGGCGCCTTGCTGGCCTCGATGAACACCGCTTCGGAGTACGGCTTCGGCGCGGTGATCGCCGCCCTGCCCGGCTTCAAGCTGGTGGCCGACGCGCTGCACACCATTCCCAACCCGCTGGTCAACGAGGCGGTCACCGTCACCGCGCTGGCCGGCATCACCGGCTCGGCCTCCGGCGGCATGAGCATCGCGCTGGGCGCGATGGCCGAGACCTTCATCCACAACGCGAACGCCGCCGGCATCCCGATGGAAGTGCTGCACCGCGTGGCCGCGATGGCCTCCGGCGGCATGGACACGCTGCCCCACAACGGCGCCGTGATCACCTTGCTGGCGGTGACCGGGCTGACCCATCGGCAGGCCTACAAGGACATCTTCGCAATCACCGTGATCAAGACCCTGGCCGTGGCCGTGGTGATCGCCGCGTACTACCTGCTGGGCGTGGTCTAGCGCACGGCGTCCTCACCGACCGCTGCCTGAATCCCGGACACCCCGCCTCGGGCGATGGCCGACCGACGTCACCGGCCCCCCGCCGTGGCCGGCGAGACGGCGTGCCTGAACCGGCGGTCGCGCCGGCGCCCACACGCGGGCGCGCAAACCCGTATAATCGACCGGTTAACCCTCAAATTACCCACGTGGTGGCTGCACGCGCCACCCGAGTCGATCCCATGTCCATAGAAAATCTGCGCAACATCGCCATCGTCGCCCACGTCGATCACGGCAAGACCACCCTGGTGGACTGCCTGCTCAAGCAGTCCGGCACGCTGAACGAGCGCACCGTGCTGGCCGAGCGCGTGATGGATTCGAACGACCAGGAAAAGGAACGCGGCATCACCATCCTGGCCAAGAACACCGCCATCACCTGGAAAGGCAACCGCATCAACATCGTGGACACGCCTGGACACGCCGACTTCGGCGGCGAGGTGGAGCGCGTGCTGTCGATGGTCGACTCGGTGCTGATCCTGGTCGACGCGATGGACGGCCCGATGCCGCAGACCCGCTTCGTCACGCAGAAGGCGTTCGCAATGGGCTTCAAGCCGATCGTGGTGATCAACAAGGTCGACCGCCCCGGCGCGCGCCCGGAGTGGGTCGTGGAGCAGGTGTGGGATCTGTTCGACCGCCTCGGCGCGACGCCCGAGCAGATGGAGTTCCCGATCGTCTACGCCTCGGCGCTGAACGGCTATGCCGGGCTGGACGAGAACGTGCGCGAGGGCGACATGACCCCGCTGTACGAAGCGATCATGCAGCACGTCAGCAAGCCGGACGTGGACCCTGACGGTCCGTTCCAGATGCGCATCAGCCAGCTCGACTACAACAACTTCGTGGGCGTGATCGGCATCGGCCGCATCCAGCGCGGCACGCTGAAGAAGAACATGCCGGTGGCGGTGATCGACCGCCACGGCAAGAAGCGCCAGGGCAAGGTGCTGCAGGTGCTGGGCTTCCTGGGCCTGGAGCGGATCGAGCAGGAAACCGCCGAGGCCGGCGACATCGTGGCCATCTCGGGCATCGCCGACCTGACCATCTCCGACACCATCTGCGCGCTGGACACGCCCGAGGCGCTGCCCGCGCTGACCGTGGACGAGCCGACCATCAGCATGACCTTCCAGGTCAACAACTCGCCGTTCGCCGGCAACAAGGATCTCTCCGGCGGCAAGTTCCTCACCAGCCGCCAGCTCAAGGACCGGCTGGAGCGCGAGCAGGTGCACAACGTGGCGCTGAAGGTGGAGCAGGGTTCGGATGCCGACAAGTTCCTGGTCTCCGGCCGCGGCGAGCTGCACCTGTCGGTGCTGATCGAGAACATGCGCCGCGAAGGCTACGAGCTGGCCGTGTCGCGCCCGGAGGTGATCGTCAAGGAGATCGACGGCCAGAAGATGGAGCCGATCGAGCAGCTCGTCGTCGACGTGGAGGAAATCCACCAGGGCGGCGTGATGGAAAAGCTCGGCATGCGCAAGGGCCAGCTGAAGAACATGGAATCCGACGGCAAGGGCCGCGTGCGCCTGGATTACGAGATCCCGGCGCGCGGCCTGATCGGCTTCCAGAACCAGTTCAAGACCCTGACCCAGGGCTCGGGCCTGCTGTTCCACGTGTTTGACCACTACGGCCCCAAGGAAGAAGGCCAGATCGCCAAGCGCCAGAACGGCGTGATGATCGCCAATGCCGGCGGCACCACCCCCGCCTATTCGCTGGGGCCGCTGCAGGACCGCGGCAAGCTGTTCGCCGCCGAAGGCGACAACGTGTATGAAGGCCAGTTGGTCGGCATCCACGCCAAGGACAACGACCTCACCGTCAACGTGATCAAGCCCAAGCCGCTGACCAACATGCGCGCCTCCGGCAAGGACGATGCGATCCAGCTCACCCCCGCGATCAAGTTCACGCTGGAACAGGCACTGGACTTCATCGACGACGACGAGCTGGTCGAGGTCACCCCGAAGGAAATCCGCCTGCGCAAGAAGCACCTCACCGAGATCGACCGCAAGCGCGCCTCGCGCAGCTGAGTGGTCATCTCGTGTGATTGAACGGAAGGCCGCCGCGAGGCGGCCTTTTGCTTGCCGGCGGCCGCGTCATCTGCAGGAGCGCACCCTGTGCGCGATGCTCTTCGTCATGTGAGGGAAAGCACTGGGTAGGGCGGGCACTGCCCGCCGACCGCCCTTTCCGGCGCGCCGATGGCGGGCGTTGCCCGCCCTACGACGTGCGGACCTTCAGCCTCGCGGATCGTAGTCCGCGAAACTCTTGCGCAAGACCTCGTAGGCCTTGCGCTGCGCATCGCTGTCGGCCGCCGGCGTGCGAATGGACAATTCCACCAGCTGATCGCCGGGATTGCCGCCGGGCATGCCGCGACCCTTCAGGCGCAGCTTGCGACCGGACTGCGAACCGGCGGGGATGCGCAGGTCCACGGTGCCGGCCAGCGTCGGCACCGGCACGGTTGCGCCCAGCGCGGCTTCCCACGGCGCGATCGGCAGCACGTGGACGACATTGCGACCGTCGAGGCGAAAGCGCGGGTCGTCGCGGATGATCACTTCCAGCAGCAGGTCGCCCTTGGGTCCACCGCCCATGCCCGACTGACCCTGGCCCGAGAGACGGATCACCTGGCCGCTCTGGATGCCGGCGGGGATCTTCACCTCGAGCACGCGCTCGCCGCCGGACGAATCGTGCATGGCCAACCGCGTGGGGCCGCCGTCGAAGGCGGTCTGCAGGTCGATCTGCACCGAGGCCTGCACGTCCTGCCCACGCCGCGGCCGCGGCTGGCCGCGATGGCCGCCATGCGCAGCGCCGCGACCGAACAGGCTTTCGAAGAAATCGCTGAAATCACCGGCGTCGCCACCGAAGCCCTGTTGCTCCTGCCAGCCCGGCGGCGGACGGAACTGCTCGCCCTGGCGATAGCCGCCGGCGCGCAACTGGTCGTAGGAGCGCCGCTTCTCGGCGTCTTTCAGTACCTCGTTGGCTTCGTTGACCGCCTTGAACTTCTCCTCGGCGCCCGCGTCCTTGTTCTTGTCGGGATGGTACTTGCGCGCCAGCTTGCGATACGCCGCCTTGATGTCGGCCTCGCTGGCATCGGGTTTGACGCCGAGGATCTCGTAATAATCTTTGAATTCCACGCCCGCTCCTGTTGATCGGTCGCAGCCCGCAAGGGCGCACCCCGCCGCAGGGCATTATCCACGACGGGGCGCGCCTTCATACCGTGTTGCGTGTGTAGCGTCGGTCAGTTGCCGGTGTTGATCGCGATGCGACGCGGCGTGGTTTCCGGCTTCTTCGGGATCGCGATTTCCAGCACGCCAAAGCGGCCATGGGCGCTGATGTTCTCGGCGTCGGCGCTTTCGGGCAGCGAGAAGCGGCGATGGAACGTGCCGTACACCCGCTCCTGGCGGGTCAGTTTGCCGCCGGTTTCCTCACTGTCGACCTTCCGCTCGCCCTTGATGGTGAGGATGCTCTTGTCCATGCTCACCTCGATGGTGGACGGATCCACCCCGGGCACGTCGACGAGAATCATGAAACGCTTCTCTTCCTCGCGGATATCCACCCGCGGCGCCCACTGGCTGGTTTCCACGGTGGACTGGTCGTTGTCGCCAGCGCCGAAAAAGCGGCTCATGACCTGGCGGAAATCGTCCGACGTACCGAACTCGCGGTTCCACAAAGATTGACGGCTCACGTTCATTGCAGTGCCTCCTCTGACGGGTTTGCGGCGTAATCGCCGCCTGCCCCGGAACATAGGTGCTCGGCGCGGCGATTCAAGGCACCCGACCGCCAAAACCACTAGCATGAAACGTTGTTCACCATTGAGCGATCCATGACCATCCAGCCTGGCGACACCCTGCCCGACGTCGCGATCAAGATGATCGACGGCGAGATCCGGCCCGTTCACACGGGACCCCTGTTCCGCGACCGCAAGGCCGTGCTGTTCGGCGTGCCGGGCGCGTTCACGCCGACCTGCTCGAACCATCACCTGCCCGGCTACGTGGCGGCGTTCGGCGAGTTCCAGGCCCGCGGCATTGCGGTGATCTGCCTGGCGGTCAACGATGCCTACGTGATGCAGGCGTGGGCCACCGCGCAGCACGTGCCACCCGGGCTGCTGATGCTGGCCGACGGCAACGCCAGCTTCACCCGTGCGCTGGGCCTGGAACTGGACGGCAGCGATTTCGGCATGGGCATCCGCGCGCGCCGGTTCGCGCTATATGCCGAGGACGGCGTGGTGCGCGAACTGCAGCTGGAGGCTCCGGGCGAGCTGCGCGTGTCCACCGCCGAGGCGATGCTGGCAGCGATCGAGCATGCGCCGGGCGCACCGCACGGCGGCTGATATGCTGCGCCGATGGATATCGTCAACAACTCCGTCGCGGTCCGCATGGCCGAGCGCTTCCGTGGTTTCCTGCCGGTCGTGGTCGACGTGGAGACCGGCGGCTTCGATGCCGAACACGATGCGCTGCTGGAGATCGCCGCGATACCGCTGCGCATCGACGAGGCCGGCTTCCTGGGCAGCAAGGAGCTGGTCACCACCCATGTGGAGCCGTTTCCCGGTGCCAACCTCGACCCGCGTTCGCTGGAGATTACCGGGATCGACCCGGACAACCCCTTGCGCGGTGCCCTGCCCGAGCGCCAGGCGCTGGACCACGTTTTCCACGTGGTGCGCGAGGCGGTGCGCGAGGCGGGCTGCCAGCGCGCGATCCTGGTCGGCCACAACGCCGCCTTCGATCTGGGCTTTCTCAATCAGGCCGTGCGCCGCTGCGGGCACAAGCGCAATCCGTTCCATCCGTTCAGCTGTTTCGACACGGTCAGCCTGGCCGGGCTGGCCTATGGCCAGACCGTGCTGAGCAAGGCGGTGCTGGCGGCGGGCTTGAGCTTCGACAGCCGCGAGGCGCATTCGGCCGTCTACGATGCCGAGCGCACCGCCGAGCTGTTCTGCAGCATCGTCAACCGCTGGCGGCAACTGGAGCTGATGGAACGGGCGAGCCTCGACCCCGGCGCGTCGGCTGCGCATGGTGGCGACATCCCGACCGCCTGAACGGCCACCCGGTGAACCGGCAGCATGCCGACGGGAGCGGCCGACCTAGGGCGCGTAGCCCGCAGGCGGCACCATCGCACGACGGCGACGCCAGTTGTTCACCACGCCATACACGCCGATGGCGATCCAGGCGGCCTCCAGCAGGAAGGCGGACAGGTTGAAGCTGCCGAACACCAGCGACAACAGCACACCGAGCGCGCCGGCGATGTTCATCGTCTGGTAGATCAGCCCGTTTCCGTGCAGGCGATGCCCCTGCAGCAGCAGAAAGGCCAGCAACACCAGCGCCACGCCGAGATAGCCGGCCCAGTCGTACCAGAAGAAGGTCATCGCTTCGCTCCGCGCTGACGCAGCGCCTCGAACAACGCCACGCCGGTGGCGACGGAGACATTGAGACTCTCCATCGAACCCGGCATGGGAATCTTCGCCACGAAATCGCACAGCTCGCGGGTCAGCCGGCGGATGCCCTCGCCTTCGCTGCCCAGCACCAGCGCCACCGGCCCCCTGAAGTCCACGCCGTAAATGGTGGCCTCGGTGTCGCCCGCCAGGCCGGTGATCCAGACGCCGGCATCCTTCAACTCGCGCAGCGTGCGCGCCAGGTTGGTCACCGCGATCAGCGGCACCCGGTCGGCGCCGCCGGCCGAGGCGCGGCGCACCACCGGCGTGAGGCCGACCGCGCGATCCTTCGGCACGATCACCGCGGTGACTTTCGCGGCGGCGGCGCTGCGCAGGCAGGCGCCGAGGTTGTGCGGGTCGGTGACGCCGTCGAGCACCAGCACCAGCGCGTCGCTGCCGTCGCGTTCGAGCAGCCCAGCCAGGTCGTTCTCGTGCGCCGCCGGGGCCGCTTCGTAACGCGCCGCCACGCCCTGGTGACGCGCTTCACCGGCGTGCTTGTCCAGCTCCTCGCGCGGACGATGGCGCACCGCGATGTTCAGCTTCTTCGCGCGCTCGGCCAGCTCCAGCACGCGGGCGTTGCGCTGGCCATTCTCGACCAGCACCTCGCGCACGCGCTCGGCGTCGTTGCTAAGCGCACCCTCGACGGGATTGATGCCGACGATCCAGCTCTCGCTCATGACTTGCCTTTCGGTTTGGATCGACGACGCGGGTTCTTCTTCGGCGCGGCCGCCGCTGCCGGAGCGGTGCCACGCCGCGATGAAGCCTGCTTGCGCGGGCCGTCGGAGGGCGCGGCCTTGGGCTTGCGGCCCGGAAGCGGCTCATTGCGCGTCGAGGGCGCGCGCGACGGTGGACTGGCCCTCGTCGCCTTGCGTGGGGCCGGCGGCGGCGCGGCGACTTCGACTTGCTTGCGGCCGAAAGCGCGGCCAATCGCCTTCGCGGCGCGACCAAACATTCCGGGTGCCTTGGCCTCGGTGGCCGCTTTCTTCGGCAGCGAGTAACGCTCGCCGGCAGCGGCATAGTCGTACGCCTTGCCGCTGCCCGAAGGCGGGCTGGCCGGCGTGCGCGGGGAAACCAGCCGGAAGTCGATCTTGCGATCCTCCAGGCTGGCGCGCAGCACCTGGATGCGCACGTGGTCGCCCAGGCGGAACTGCGCGCCGGTGCGCTCGCCCTTGAGCAGCTTCCGCGTCGCGTCGAAGTGGTAGTAGTCGTTCATCAGCTGGCTGATGTGCACCAGGCCGGAGACTTTCGATTCGTCCAGCTCCACGAACAGGCCGAACGAAGTGACGCCGGTGACCACGCCGTCGAACTCGCTGCCGACGTGCTTCTCCATCCACGCGCACTTGAAGCGCTCGTCCACATCCCGTTCGGCTTCCTCCGCACGGCGTTCGCGCTGCGAGCAGTGCACGGCCATCGCCGCCATCTCGGCAGGCGTATAGGTGTAATCCGCCGGCTTGCCGCTGGTCAGTGCATAGCGGATCGCGCGATGCACCAGCAGGTCGGGATAGCGCCGGATCGGCGAGGTGAAGTGCGCGTAGGCCGCAAGCGCCAGGCCGAAATGGCCGCGGTTGTCGGGCTGATAGGCGGCCATGCTCTGCGAGCGCAGCAGCACGCTCTGGATCAGTTCGCGCTCGGGGCGATCGCGCACCAGCGCGAGGATCTCGGCGAAGTCGGCCGGGGTCACCTCCTCCACCGGCGGCATGCGCAGCTTGAACTCGCGCAGGAACTGC
>ERZ778019.3110-NODE-3110-length-13158-cov-12.516523_pt1 | contig 13158 bp, 10 predicted proteins | sample MGYA00375749_ERZ778019 | MGnify/ENA primary metagenome ERZ778019 (study PRJEB29350, sample SAMN05389821) | bioreactor metagenome | isolation source: Ammonium sulfate bioreactor | place: South Africa: University of Cape Town | collected 2014-03-17 ... | reverse complement strand
TAACACATTCAGTCGAGGGTCAAGTGAATCGACTCTCGATGAACGTTACTTGTTTGTTAATGTCATTGTGAATTTCATCAAATAATAATATTATTTTCACACACTTTCAATTATATTGTCTCTGTAGAGCAACTAATGACGAAAAAAAACATTAACTTCAATGGGTTCGGGTTCGTATTTGATTTATTTTTTTTTATTTCGTATTACTCAGCAAACTCGTTTATTGTTTCAGAGAAAATTTCAGGATGTGCCAACCGAGGATCATCTACTTCTATCTAAAAGTAATTGAATTTAATAAAGATTAAAAGGAAAAAAAGCAACTTACTGATGTTTTCAAATGACACATTTTACGATATTTATGACATGTCGTAAAAATGAATTCACAGATAATTTGTGCTATTATCATGTAACCAATACCAGAACCTACACTGATGATTAGTTAGAAAATAGATAAGTCACATAATTACGTACCAATGGCAACGAATAAATTGACAGCATCAAAACGTCTTCCTTCGCCTTTAATCGACAAAATAAAACGAAGTCCATAAATTTTTGTCAATGTTCGATACGTAACTCCATTTACAAGAAACTTTTCAGCAAATCTACATATTAGCAAAGAAAAAAAATCGAAGATGAAATGTATACACGTCCTAGCTAACCGATAGTTAATGCCGGGAGATAGTTTATCACTACCACTTTGTAGTAAATTAAAGGCAAACGTAGGAAAGCATTCTTTTTTTTCTTTAGCAATATCAAAGTTACAGTGCCAATTCTGTTGAATTTCAATGAGACCACCCTGGAAAGAAAAACAAAATGAGATTCTATAGCGTATTACAAAATTGCGTGTACACACTTGATCCTAAAGAGCGCTGAGATCGATTTTAGATTCTTTATCTTGTAAATTCTGACGAATGTATTGCATAGAAAAGAGTGGACAACGTCGATCTGTATCATTGTTAAATCGACATGAAAAACTTGTATTCTCTTTGACAGTTCGTCTAGAGTGAAATCATCATTACAACAAATGATCGATATTATGAAAGAGACAAACATTTTAATGTTATATCGTGGAAAGGTAACAATTGTTTTGATGAAAACGCTGAAATTCTGTAAATCATTCCAGCCCTAGAAAGTAAGTATATACTTATAATTTTTTTGTAAATATCATAGAAGATTAAATAAATTAAAATATTTATTTAGGCTTATTCTTTATTTTTTTCACTAGTATATGATGTCAATTTATTAATTAACGGCGATAGTGAAACAGGTCCATGTTCGATAGATTATACTGTTGTATCACTCACAATTTGGTCATTCATTGGAAAGATTACACAAATGTCATACAGCGACGTCATAGGAGCTCCTTCTTATACTGAATTTGGTCCTAGGTATTTCGTATAAAATATTTTATACTATAATTCTCATTTCTTTGTATTAGCAATCGTGGTAATTGTTTTTTCTCTGGCCACGGGGGTAATTCAACTATGTCACAAACTTTGAATTTAACTGCATTTATGCTCGCAATTGATAACAGCAGCGTTGCATACAATTTTTCTGCATGGTTAGGTGGTTATAGGTCTGACGATGATAATGCTCGTGTTTCCCTTAGTTTTCTCAATAATGTCTATCAAACAATCGATAGTGAAATTCTACTTGGTCCAATTTATGCTTCGGATCGTGAATCAATTACTAAATTAATGTTTTGTAGTCAATTGGGTTTAGTACCAATAGACACTCGATATATGAATATAGTAGTTACTACAGAAGTATTCACTGGTCCATACTGTGATGGATATATCGACAATATTCCTGTAATATTTACACGCATTTAATTGTTAATCGAAAAAATTAAATTAACAGTCTTAAATTAAAGCTTTCGTTGTTCTTTTAGTAGTGTCGAACTTGAAAGTTGAATTCAATTATCCCAATAGATGAATATTTTCATCGAAAAAAATGTCCGTTTCATTACCAATGTTATTTTTTTCATGTTTTTGACGTAAAATTCATGAAAGTCATGTCATTTTTTTAAAATTTTTTTATTCCATGAGAATAGACATATAAGTAGATTTCTGATTTCTGCTTTTCGAATCGTTTCTATAAATCTATCCTTCGAAAATCAGAAATCAGAGTTATAGTGAAAACTGGTAATAATTTAAGATTTGCCAGATCCTCATCCTAACTTAAGAAAACAGCATATCGAAAATCGCCAATTTCTTCTATGTCACCCATTATATCTACTGCCGCATCCATCGACCTTATTTTTATTGACACTCTTTTCGTTTTTTTTCTCTTTATTAGTGATGCAGTTATTATTTGTCCTCACTCGCCCAACACTAAAACGATATCAGGTCGTTGTTTTTTCCTTTCTGTTAAGGTCAACGTATAAAATGCATACCCTACCTTATTCAATTCTATGCTTGCGATGTTTCTATCTTCAGCTACCTGTCGCAAATATACTTATTGCTCCATCCCTCGACCTCATTTTTATTGACATTCTTTTCGTTTTTTTTTCTCTTTATCAGTCATGTAATCATCATTTATCTTCTCTCTCATTCAACCCTAAGACGATATTAGTTTGTTTTTTCTTCTTCTCCTCAGGACTGATATATAAAATACTTACCTTGCTGCACAAAGTAACACTAAAATATTTTTTCTTGTTCACTTCCCTCTCTGGTAAGCATATTTACTGCAATGTTTGTCTGTCCCATATTGACTAAGTCCCTTTCTATTTTTCTCTTTATCGATGATGTTAACATCTTTCACCATCTCTCTCTTCTTATATATATGTATTGCTATGTAATATTTTAGATATTGTACTGAAATTCAATTCGACATTGCATTTAGGAAGAATTGTAAATGGCGACCAGTAGCAACTCCAATGATAAGAAGGATGGTGAACGGTCGGAGATTTTCATGCATTCTACTCAAATTTCCACGGGTTTTGAATGTGACAATTGTTATATTATTATAGATAGCATTGAATGGAAACGATGTAATATATGTCATAGGTTTGATTTATGTCGTACCTGTGTAAAAGCTGCAGAGGACAATAAAGATTTGCAACAAGAAATTGAAAAACGTCATAAAAAGCTTCAAGAAAAGTGTCAAACAGGTGGAAAAATGACTGATATGAAGAATATAAACTTCGAAGAAGCTACTAAACGCAAGAAGGATGATTTTGTTGAAGTGCTTAAGAATCTGTTCAATGGAATATTGAACGGAAACAAAATTCACAATGATCTTGAGATGGGTTATGTTATGGATAAGCTAAAGGAGGATTTGCCTGAAGAAACGCGATCTAAATTAATTACAGCAGTTGGAGAATATTATACAGAAGGACGTAAAGCAGATGTCAAAATATTGTGCTTAGATGGTGGAGGTAAAATGACCAATTTTTTTTTAATGTCTAGATATTTATTCGTGCATTGTTACTTATTCATAGGTACACGTGGTTACATGTCCATGAAAGTCCTTGAACAACTTTTAATAAGTACATCTATTGGCAAGGATGTTGAACTTGATCGTAACAATGACGATCACAAGAAATTATTTAAACAGGGTCAATCAGAATTGAATAAAACATTTGATTATTTCGTTGGTACAAGTACAGGTGGACTCATTGCTTTTTGTTTGGCTGTCAATTATGATATACATAATATCATGAAATTGTATGAAGAACCTAAGAAGTATTTCAATTATCAAGTGTACTTTAAGGACTATCCAATCTTCCACGATAAATATTATCATACTGAAATACATAATGAAATTGATAGAACTATTAAAAATATTAATTTAAATCCTGAAAATGCTACTTTACATGATATACATAATTTATTGAATCCTAAATGTCAATATAAAGATGAAACATCAGCCCGGCATCGTTCATGTCATAGTAATATATTTGAATTTGCTGAATCAAACAATAATTATCGCAGTATTCAACGCGAAAAGGTTTTGCTTATTACTGCTTACAATACAAGCAAAAATACCATAACTGTATTTAATACAAGTTATGCTGAACATTGGGACTATCGCATAGCAGATGTATTAAAGGCCACTATGGCAGCTCCTACTTATTTTAAACCCCATGAAATGTGGAAGGGGAAAAAAGAGGGCGATAATTGGAAACCATATGGTGATAGTGAAATATTTATTGATGGTGGCGTATTTGCTAATGATCCAGAATTGGCAGCATTATGGGCCGTACGAATGCAATGGAAAAAACCAGTCAATTATCATTTACTTTCTATAGGTACAGGAACTTATAATGCAAAAGTATCCGTCGACAATTGGTCGGGTGGTTATCGCTATTGGCTAATGAAAAACTCAGGGTTATTGATCAATATGTTTATGGACAGTACACGTAGTTTGACTGAAACCGTTATGAATAATTTAGCCAAATTCGATAATATCACACGAATGAAATTCAATTACAATTTAACAAAATCAATGGAGTTAGATGATCTTAATTTTCCAAAAAATTTTGATGATGAATGGAAAGAATTGAAAAAAGGATCCGATTTTGATACATTAGTTTATTTTTACAAAAAATGTATAAAAAAGGAAGAGTAATTATAAAAACAAATTATATTATTACATTAATCAATTTCAAAATATATTTATCAGACAAATAATTCTTAAATTTATCAATGTAGTTTATTTTAGTAATAAATAAAATAAAAAAATTTTATACACTACGTTTTTAGTATATCATAGAGAACTTTCAAGAAATTTCATAATCCCATGAGAAGATAATTTTCTCAATTGGATATGACTCTTATCTATCAGATCGAACTTCAAAATATGTGTAATAACAATATAAAAAAAACATGAAATAAATCTCTATCTTTATTGATTTAGATTGATAATTTATATAAATCATAATTGGAGTTATCTAATCATTAAAAATGACTTTGAGATTTTCATATCGACTTTCAAGAATATACTCATCAAATTGGCACCTGAATAGATAAATTACATATTAAAAAACTGGTTGCATATGTCACTTATTATAAATTGAATGTATTATAAACTATCAAAAATTTTGTGTAAAGGTATGAGAAAGTAGAACAAAAAATGTCCTTTTTTCTTATTTTCTCGGGTTCAATAGAAAGAGAAAAAAAATAAGACAAATTTTTTATTATCGACTACCATAGAACATTCTATTCTTTGAAATTTTTCTTTCTTTCATTTTTCCTGACAACGAACAAACGGCAACATAAATACACATATAAAATAAAAAGAAAAAAAGTTTTTCATCATTATATATACGCGTAAGTATATACTCATGTCGGATGAACAATGCAACAATATGGGTCCTATTATGGTTTGTTAATATAGAAAATTATTCATATCTAATTTATTTTTCTATAGGATGCAACACCTGAAATTCAAGAATTAAGGTAAATCATTTTGCCATAGGATCTATATTCTTCTATTATAATATTTTGTTTTTGTATATTCTAAATAGTGAACGACCTGAAATTAAACATGCAGCTATTGATGCTTTACATAAAAAACATCGTGAAAATCATATACATCATTTTACTGAAGAACATCGAGAAAAACATTTAAGTGAATGGAAGTAAAGTCTTTTACTTTTCAATTTTTTTCTTTCTACAAAAACTAAGATCAATCTAGAGTAACAAAATATGCTGAAGAAGAAGTAGCATATGGTATTAATTATTTTATGAAAGTATCTATTGGTGATGGTCTATTTATTCATATTCGTGTTCATCGACAAGAAGATCATAATAAATATGATTTTTATTCATTACATGAAACAATTAAACATAATCAGGCAACATGTGTTTTTACAGAAGGTATTCGAAATAAAATTTAAATTATAAAAAAAAGAAAATTTCAAATGATTTTTCTTTTATATATAGATGATCCATTGACTTATTTTAATTATTAAATTCAATCGATCAACATGAAAATTTGAATATAGAATTTCATTTATCTCAACATCATAATTTTTAAATGACAAAAGAATATCTATGCTTCGAATGTATTCATATTTAGAAAGTATATGAGAGATTTATGAAAAGAAATATATACATTAATCGGTTGACATTATTTGAATATATATTTCATAAATAAATGACAATAGATGTAGTACATATTACTCAAAAATATTTGAAAATTTTACCAAATTTTAAAACTTAATAAATTTAGTGCATAATAACCAGGAATACCGATAATTTGAAATATAATAATCACAATCCAAAATATTAAAAAAGATTTTGATAAAACTTTTAAACTAAAAGATGATTGAATAAAAATACGCTTGTTCAATTGTATTTGTTCGTAATTCAAAAAGACAGGATTTGAACTAGTAGACCAAGGATTACTGCAAGCATCATTTTTTATCCAACAAACAATCATCAACACAATCGATAGAAGAATAAGAATTGATATAATTATTGCTAATGCTTGTATTGCAATAAAACCGGGTTGTACATCAAGAAATATGCGAGGAAATGTTGTTGTTGCAAGAGAAATAAAGAATCCAATTGATAACCAACAGGCAATAGACAAGATAAGTCCCATTAGATGAAATATAGTAAGAGGTTGTCGTTTATACAATCGATAAGCACAAATAATAGAAAATCCAAAAGCGGTGATCAACTGTGCTAACAAACCAAACGCGAACAATACATAAACAGTGATCATATTGTTACTCCAATCAATCAATGGTTGCAATGTATTAAAATCGGGAAATTGTTCAATTTGTAATACAGTCTTTTTTGAATTGTCAGTATATGTGACCAACATGAATTGATTCCTCTTATTTGGTGAAGTTGAAGTATTGGCCATAAGTAATAACTGTCGAGAAGAAAGACCTTGAACATTTAAAGCAACCTTATATGTGACATCCATCATGATGACTGAATTATCAGAAACTTGTACAAACTGATTTCCAAGAATATAGTATAGTTTTAGTGGACTCTTTTGACCACTGCGAGATCCAACATAAGTGCCCTGAATAGAAGAAAGTTGTGTTTCATTATCAACAGAAAATGGAAATTCAGCTTGAATCGATGTATTGTAATTATCAGAAAGAAATTGATACATCATAATTTCTTCTAGAAAATCATCTGTAGGATGTGGTCCGAGCGTTGAAGCTGCAAATATTCCTTCTTCATTATCAGGATAAAGAGCAGCATTGCAAAAGAAATGCCATACACCACCGTCTTTAGCTAGAATAGTTTGATTTTGATAGAAATGTCTTTGAAATATATATCCCATTCCATCGAAACCTGTTGGATAAAGACGAGAATGCATTAATTGAGCTGTTTCTGGATTCTTAAATAATCCACTTCCATTATTGAGATGAGCGGATAAAAACTTTGAAACATCAGTCAATGTTGTATAAATGTCACCTGAAGATGTTGTTCTTATTTCATACGGTTCATAATGTTGTGCAGATCGTGGATAACAAACATTAGTAAAATCTCCATTTAAATCTCCATGAAACTTCAAAATCGACAAATTTAAAGGTTTGACAATATTTTCTTGAAAATATGCAACAAGATTCTGTTTGGAAACACTTTCAACAACAGCTCCCATAATTGTAACACCAATATTCGAATAGGTAACACGAGATCCAGGTGAAACCAATTGTTCTGTCCAAACTAAACGCGATATCTCAGGAAGAGATTCTTTTGTTCCAGCACTACCAGAAATGTATAAATTTAGCATTCGTTCATCAACACCTACTGTATGACGTAATGTATCGATAACTGTCATATCTGATGTGATAATAGAAGATAGAGAAGGAATATATGTAATAATCGAAGCATTTAAATCAAGAAGATGTTTTTCATAAAGTTGCATAATAGCTGTTGCAGTAAAGAGTTTTGTAACACTTCCAATTCGAAAAAGAGAGACATCAGGATTTGGTGTTCCAATATTAGTACCTGTCAGTGAATAACAATGACCTTTGACAACTGTTTGAATTCTACTTGAGTTTGCAGTAAAATAAGAAAAGACAAATGCATCAAACTTTCCAGTTGATTCATAAGGTGCAATAAAATTGTTGAACCAAGAATCAACTTCGGTCGGTGGGACAAGAGCTTGTCCTTGGTGATGAAGAATTATTAAGAGAATTACTATCAACATTTTTGAAAATAAGTGGATCTAAGACAACCACGTCTCAACCTCTATATTAACGTAATCACACAAAAATGTCATTAAACACTGAAAGATAAAAATTTCATAGATAATATCAAAAATGAGTAATACACTATTAGTCAACCTGTTTACTCGTATAATCAGGGTGTTCGTTCTTCACCTAGAGGAATTACGACTCGTATTGATATAATTTCTACAATGGTTACATAACTGAAAGAAATTTTAATATGAAAATATTCATTCAAGATTAGTAAAATGATCATAATTCTCTCGCAACGTTACATACGTTGATTAATGAACTACATCATCGCTTATCTTTATTCTTACTCTAGCGAGTAAAAATACGAAATAAAAAAAAATGTAGGACACAAAAAAAACACGTGACGGACCGATTTTTTTACATAGAAGAAGAAAAAACAAAATATTCAAAAGTAAATAAAACGATTGCCGTTCTTTTTTTATAACTATTTTATTAATTTAGCCTCCTTCACGTTATCTCGATGTCTTCTGCTGCTAGTTGTCCATCACTAACCACATCCGAGTACAAAGAAATTTATACTTCAGTTCTTACGCGTTATCATGGTCGTGAAAATGCCCAAGCATGTATTTCGAAGTGTCTATCTCAAATACCAATACCAGAACAAGGAGGTTTTCGTGTTTTGCTGATCGGACCCGGCAAAGCAGAGGACGAATTGAAATTACTCGCACCTCATAAAATAGATCATTTGACAGCAGTAGAACCTAACGATGAAATGGTTGATGAACTTGAAGTGAATTTAAGCGCATCGTCAAGCTTTATCAAAAAATGGAATATTGAACGAACAACAATTGAATCTTATTTAATGAATAACAATCACAATGATGATCATTTCGATATTGTTTTCATGATCCATTCGATATATTATCCTTCATCTCGTGGTGAGACACTTCGTCAAGTTCGTTCCTTACTTCGATCTCATACTGGTCAACTCATTGTAGTGGTCACATACGGTTGCTACACAGCGATTACAAACAAATATATACCATCATCAAAACATGGTTACAATTCTGATGATCTTGAAAATGATCTTCATGGTGTCAATATTCCATTCGAACATCATTTAAATAATGTTTCATTAGATATAACAGGCGTGAAGGACGATGATAAACTTCGATGGATTTTTGCTTCATTCTTCTTGGCAGTTAATGTAGCTCATGCTAAAGATAATCTTGCAGAAGAATTGATCAATGATTTGATCAATATGGCTAATACAACCAAAGATGGCAAATTAGAGCTTAACTATCGAGAAGACGTGTTCGTCATTCGACCAGTTGATTAAATTAGCATTATTAAAATTATATGCTGTATTTGTTTTTTTTTCCAAACTAAATTTCGTTCTTCTTTCGCTTATATAAAGAAAATTTTTTGGATTATATTATGTGAAAAAATAAATATTAGAGAAATATTGTTTATGTAGCTTTTAGAAACTATCTCTTCATTGAAATCGTTCGTGTTCTTTGAGACATCTACGTACAATGAATTCATCAATACAGGTCGTCTCGATACAAAAATTATTTAATGTAAATTTTATTCTCTTCTATGGAGATATCTGTGATGATACAGTTTTAGATGTTTTAATTAAATATTTCTTTGGTAAAAATAAGTTATCGAAAATAATAATCAGTTTTTTTTTCACCGATTTACTTTTAAATCGGAGAAAAGCGAAAGATACTGTTTAATAACTCAAACGAATATCTACATCTTGTGTAAAGTAGCTTAAATAAGCTCTCTTGACAAGACCTTCCCACGATAATTTCTCATTATTGTTTCCGGTAATAAACAAATTTAATCGAGCAAGAATTTGTTCACAAACATGTCAAATAAGCCATTTCATTCAGATCGAGATAGAGTAATGCAGTTGTTGCACTTGCATTAATCACTTTAATAGATATGTAACTCGTTTTCGATAAGTATTTAAACGATTGAATTCTTCAATATTCATTCATCGTTGTGTAAAATCGCTCGATACTTCAAGGTGATCAACAAATCGTAAAATATTTCATGCATCTGATGATTGCCCAAAATGAGTAACATCTCCTTGTACAAAAACCTTAAAAAAAATCAATTATTAACTAATAAAGAACAAAATTAAAGTGTTATTTTATTTGTTTTTATGAAAATAAAACGTTTTTTTTAGATATAAAACAAAATAATTCAATTGAACATCAACAAAAGAAAAAAAAATTCATTTGAAGAATTATCTCATAAAATTGATCAACTTGATATTATGATAAATAGAGTAAGTTTTAAATTAAATATTTCTTTTTATTTAAATTTATATTTATTTAGTTATATTTAATTCCTTAGAACAAAAGAATAATATATTAGTGTTGAAGATGTTTAATCGATTGATAATGAACTATAGATATTTCGAAATATATATATATGAAAAATTGAAAAAAAAATTCTTGAAAGCAGAAAAAATCTTTTGATAGACAATAGACTTAAACAAATCTTTATGAAAAAAGTTTATATGTTTCTCTATCATCCACAAAAAATCAACTTCCTTGGATTGACCATTAGCGGAAATATTCAATTGTTTCCGTTGGTGCGCGACTTTTTGGCCACCCGGTACAATAATGCAATCAGTATTATTAAAGATAGAGTCAGTATTATTAAAACTATTAAAAAAATAAAATTGCAAGTAAATTGTTTATTTATTACCATACAGGTTGCTGGTGCTATTGTTCCCACCGTTTCGTTGTATGTAATTGTAAATTGTTCTCGGTCATAATCACCTATAAAATCACCCGAAAATGTAATTAATAGCTTATAATCTTTAGATTCGAAACTGAGTCCATCGAAAGTGAATTCAATCCATTCTATTGGCATATCAAGTATTCGACTCTGTTTTTCTGAACCAAGAATAACAGTAATATTCACCACATCGTAAGGAAGATCTGCAGAGACAGTGGTGTTGACAACAATACCTAATGTATTGATAGTTGGCATTATTTGTTGCCATGTGTATTCGCCGAATGCAGGTATAGGATTAAGTGTTGTATTATCTATAAAATTAAAACAATACGAAGTGTTCATGAAAAAATTTTAAAATTCTATCTCTTGAACGAATAATTGATGCAGAATAATGAAGTCGAATATGATCCTGTATTCATTAATTTTATTAATGAGATAACTATAGATCGATGATATATTGTATTACCTATTATTCTTTCAGAATTTATAGTTGACTTGATCTTTTACAAAACTTTGGTTTCTTAATCGGAGTTTATCAGATCATATATATAGTGTGAATAATGTTCAAGAATTCTGTTAAGAATTTATCAGGTTTCAAGTGTAAGTAGGATATCGATTTTCAGATCTTAAATTTAAAAATTATTTACCTTACTCAAATTGATATGTTATGGTAACACGAACATAAGTTGAAAAATTCAAATAGATGTTTGGAATGAATCTCAATGAAAATTTATTAAAATCTTTCTTTAATCCTTTTTTACGAATTCTGTCTAGAATTTGAATGGGAATGTCGATAAATCCTAGAAGAAGAATTCTGCGTTATTAATCGCACAAATAATCTGGACGAGTATTCTCAAAAAATTAATTAGATTAAGATTAGAATAATATTTGCTTATCTTGAAATTGTACTAACAATTACTTACCTTCTGCGTATGTTCTCACAAGTCGATATTCGAAGTGATGGATTCCATAATTTCCTGTGCAATCCGCTGGCACATGCCGTGGGTACCATTTACTGTAGAAGCATCCTTGATAGATGGTATCTGGTTTAAGTTCAGTAAACCTGTAATTACCAGTCATATAAAGGTGATCCATCTCGTAAAATGTACACATACCGCGCCCCAAATTTCGACCCTGTAGCACAGTAGCAATCGATATCACACCATCATCCAGTTGACTAATATTGAGACCTTCAATAGAAGGAGATGGTTGCCAAAAACCAATAATTTCTGAAGAATCAATAGGTGTGAAATTAGTCAGAATAGGTAACAAATCAGCGGTCACTGGAATTCTTTCTTCTTTCTCAACAGTTTCAACAGGAAAATTATAAGCAGAACAAAATATGATGAAACATAAAAAAGAATATACCATAATATAAATGTTCTTCATTGTTTTTTAATACAGCAGTTATCCAAAACAAAAATAACAGAAAAAAAGAATTAATTGTTTTATCAAATGAATTCTAACATAGAAAAATACACTGACAGTTAGAAAAAAAAATTCGTTTAAATACGTCACAGCAAACTACATAAAAAAAGCTCTGATAAAGGAACAAAAAAAAGACTAAACGAAAAGAAAAATGTGATATTGTAAAGATGACAACAGAATTATTAACGAATTTTATCAAATAAACAACACTAGTTTTATCACTTTATATGTAAAGAACTCGATAAAGTTATTTATTTTCTTTCACTGGAAAGACTATTATTTTTCATTTTATTTTCTATCTCGAAAAGTCTGCCTATCATTCCATAAAATTCAGTTCGTATTCTTGAGAATCTATCAACGGATTCGAATTCTCCATAGGCGATTGCCTTCGATCAAACTTTATATAAATTTTGTATTAGATTATGATCTAAATCGTTTTCCATCAATAAAAATAAAATTTATATGAAAGATATTCCATTTGTTTCAGTTGAAACCATTTCGAATCCTCCACCAACAAAAATCGGACTAAGACTAATCGAAGTACTTTGTTTACGACGAAAAAATGTTAAATTTTGTACATCATTAAAATTTTGACCATTAAAAGACATTTGTTGTGGTGTCCATGTTAAACAATCAGTACATCCATCAGTTACATTCCATCTGATAGTCATAGTATCATTTCCATTAACTCGATGTGGTGGAGTAAAAAGTGAAACTCCAATAATTTTCTTTTCATGTAATTTAATATTGCAGTGATTCCTATATTGGCAGACATTCGAAAGCAAGAATGGATTTTTACTGACAATCTCAACTATGGACGAATGTGGCATAGTGGAATTATGCTAAAAAATGGCAAA
>ERZ778019.3107-NODE-3107-length-13174-cov-12.418553_pt1 | contig 13174 bp, 8 predicted proteins | sample MGYA00375749_ERZ778019 | MGnify/ENA primary metagenome ERZ778019 (study PRJEB29350, sample SAMN05389821) | bioreactor metagenome | isolation source: Ammonium sulfate bioreactor | place: South Africa: University of Cape Town | collected 2014-03-17 ... | reverse complement strand
TCTACTTGCATTCTGTATGCCTTATTTAACCAATATTCTTGTGGTAAATTAAATATTTATTTAAGATAGTTTATTCTGTGATGGGTGCCTTATCTGGACCTATATTAGGTCTTTTTTTACTTGGTTTTTTCTTTCCACGTGTTAATAATCGAGTAAATTTCGATTTATTTTCTTCGATTTATTATGAAATAGAGTATTTTATCTAGAGTGCATTGATTGGATTTTATATTAGTCTCATATTTCAATTATGGATTATGATTGGTGCAAATTTTACACGTCATCAGCAAATAAAAAGTTTTACCTGTATCTATCGATGGATGTCAATCATTTAATTTAAGTAGTATTACACTCTCATCAACAACGATGAGTGATTCGAAATTAAGTGATCTGAATAATTTATTTTTACCATTATACTCAATATCAATAATGTGGTATGCTTTTCACGGTGTAATGGTGACTCTTATTATTGGATTAATAACTTCGTTATTATGCAGGAAATGTTAAATAGTGGAACTCATGAAGAAAATAAGGAATTGATCAACGTTCCTTCTTTTCAAAATTAAAATCTTTAACTCATTTATTTTCTTTTTTTTCCTCTGAATATATTTGAAATAAAGCAAGAAGCAGAACGTAGACACTCTTTCAAACGGTAAATTGAAATAGCATAACGTTAGAAAACTTTGACCTTGATCTTTAATCTTTCGATAATTGAAACTATAAAGCTTTGAATGTAAAATCAATTTGTTGAAGAGAACGAATCGACCCATTGGGATTAGATCGATGAAGATATTTATATGATACGTTTTTTATCAGTAGTGAGGAAAAATATTATTTAAGAAAGGACAATAATCATGATAAAAAGAACATATTGTGCTCTTTTCATCTTTACTTTCACAGGTTTGATTGAATGATCGATACGTATCTTTGTGAAAATTCTTTTACATATAGGATTAATATCAACACAGACACCCGTCATTGAGTCTCGTCATTCGGGTAAATTAACAACAGAGAGTAAAACATTTTCGTCTGAGCGTAGTGGAAGCAAAGTCCGTTACTTTGAAGAAATCGACATACGAGTAAACACATCAGGAGTATATACATTCAAGGCTTCCAGCGAAATCGAGGATACATACGGGTATATTTATATAACTTTCTAAGGTTGTGAACTTGGTATGTATGCTCTTCGTCGAAAAGCATTTCATCGAAATCATTTTTAAGCCATAAAACACACTTCAAAAGCGTGGGTGAGGACAAAAACCAAGTTTGAACGAGTGTCAAGAGTCTCCCTCTTTGTTTTAAATCGAGGACATCCAGTCGCACAGAACCAACACCACACTCTCACTCTCACACTCTACTACTACTCGAAGGAGAAAAAAAAGCTGTCCATATATATATATATATACATGAGAAACGGACAAACGAGAAAGAGACAAGAATGACGAAACGGAAAAAATGAATGTCTCGAACGTTCGAGAAGGAAATGTTAAGTGCAAACGAAACATTCAAACATGAAGATGTTTCAAGGACATATAGACAAAAAAGAGAAAAGAGAAGAGATACTGTTAGAGAGCACTCTCTAACAATACTTTTCGGCGAAGAGCATTACAATCGTGAACTTCTCGAAAAAATCATTAAGGATTTTAAGGAACTCATAAAATTGTATAAAAACTCAACGAACCTAAAATTTTATGAAAATGCGAAATTTTTTGGGAAGTCTCATAAAACCATAGCATTCCATAAATTTTTCTACAATACCATAAATTTGTTGAACAGGCAGAGGAACATGGTTTCTCAAAGAGCTAATGGTTGACTACCAAGTTAGACGGCATGAGGAGAAACTTACGATGTGCGAGAAATTTTGAAATTTTACAATTATTTAAAATCTTGTCAGATATTGTGTTCACCCCTCAATGTTGGCCCCTTTTTGGAGTCATAGAAAACGGTAAAGATTATCTTGAGGGTGAGGCTTATATAAAGAACTACCACGATCCGGATTTCGCTAGAATTTCACTAGCTCATCAGATGGCTTGCATGACTATTCTATATTTCAAGAATAATCTTTACTTCAACAAAGACGATTCATTTTCTTTTTCGTTCATTATAGTAAGTCCCAATATTCCAGCCGATGCCCGATGGAACAAGAATGGAGTGACCGTTGCTGGAGGTCATGGAGACGGCAATGCCACCAATCAACTCTCGTCCCCTAATGGACTCTTCATTGATGATAATCAAACGATAGTTATCGGTGAGTGGGGTAATAATCGTGTCGTCCAATGGAAGATGAATGATACCGAGGGACAAGTGATAGCTGGTAATCATGGTTCAGGAAATCTATTGGATCAACTGACGGTTCCAACCGATGTACTGATCGACGAAGAAAGTGACAGTGTCATTATTTGTGATCTAGGAAATCAACGCGTTGTACAGTGGTCTCGTCGTAGTGGCACAAAGCAAGGAGAAATCCTCATCGACAACATCAATTGTTATGGATTGGCCATGGATGATCAGAGATATCTCTACGTATCTGCATACTCGGAAGATGAAGTAAGACGATATCAAATAGGAGATAAGAATGGAACTGTCGTAGCTGGTGGCCATGGAAAGGGCGATGCTCTTAATCAATTGAACTCTCCGGGCTATATCTTTGTCGATCAACAGCAGACTCTCTATGTGTCAGACTACCGTAATAATCGTGTAATGAAATGGAATAAAGATGCAAAAGAAGGCATTCTCGTTGCTGGAGGTCAAGGCGCAGGGAATGCTACGACACAAGTGTCGCTTCCACAAGGTCTGGTCGTCGATACTTTGGGTACCATCTATGTGGCAGACACGTGGAATCTACGAGTGATGCGTTGGCCTGCAGGAGCGAAACAGGGCACAGTCATTGCGGGTGGAAATGGTGCAGGAACAGGGCCAACTCAATTCAATCGTCTCGAAGGTTTATCTTTCGATCGACAAGGCAATCTCTATGTCTCTGATGATTACAATAATCGTATTCAACGTTTTTCAATCGAATAAACTCAAAACGATTGATTAGTTTTTTTCTTTTTCTTTAAATAAACTACGTTGGATTAATGGAGCCATAGCAAGCGAGAGTGAGTTTATGTACCTTACCGTATACCAAAAGTAGTGATCTTATTTCATAAACCTTTAAATAGTATATCATTTTGAAAACAAGTAATGCTCATTTAAAGATTTGCATACCCTTTTCTGAAAGAAATTGCTTGCATCAAACTATCATTTGTCTTTTTGAGCACCAAGGAATCCATTAGTTCTTTGTTATAAAAGATTAAATGGATAATTTTACTTGATTTTACTCTAACGACACATAAATAATATTTCTAGAAAGATTCGACAATAAAATATCCCCCTGTTGTTTGGTTAGGCACTGTAATTTTGCATTCTGTGCATCTTACATTTCGTGAGAAACACTTCATTTCATTCTTCCCCAGAGTGAGACATTCGAAAATTTCGCAAAGTTCACCTTAAATAAACAAACGTGAGTGGGGAATAAAGTTTTTTTCTCGCAATGAAAGAAATATAAAAGTGTTAAGATTTGCAATCACTTCTTCAACTGATCAGTTATTCGTCTGATCCTTTTTAGAGGAAGATTTTCTCTTGTCAAGAATTTCATGATAGTTAATATTCTTTTTCACAACTTCCTCAGTAGTAATTGAAAGTTTGAAAATGAGTTTTGGATGTGAAGTTTATTTTGTTTGATCATGTTTTAGACAATCTGAAACATGATTTCAAGTTCTATTCATGAATAACCTTATTTTCGAGCTAAACTATTTAAAGGCCCTCTGAGTAGAAATAACAGTAACTAGCTACAAGTGAGTACTATGATATCTCGTGAATCTATTGTCATTGAGGTAATTTGAATTTTTCGTCGATTCTTTTCGCAGTTTTGTTGATCGGTATACATTTTATCTCTTTAGATCTTGCCATCCATGATTTCTACGCAAACGAGTGAACTAAAAAAATGTTGGAGTGATGACGATGAGGCGCTATTGAAAAAAATCCGTGAGCAACACAAAGAATTCATCACTAATATTGGTATAGAAATAAAGAACAGTTCTCTGAGTGAGAGCGAATGCGCTCTCAAAAAATCTCTTCGTCAAGAATGCAAATCCCAGTTAAAAACGTTTGACGCAGCGATTGAGTCGCTTACCAATGCGCGTGATCAAAATAATGAGTCAGAAAAGAATGAACAATGTCGAGTACTTCAACGTGAAATCAAACGACTTCAATCACGCTTGCCGATTTATGCCCGACGTGACGAGATTGTTGATGCCGTTCGCACTAATCAAGTTGTCATTTTGAAAGCTCAAACTGGAGCAGGAAAGAGTACTCAAGTTGTTCAGTATTTAGTCGATGCTGGTCTTGCTAACCACGGTAAAGAAATCAACAGTAGTACTTTTCATCTTTGTGATTCAATTTGACTTTTTTTTCAGGAGAAATCGTTTGCACGCAACCACGTCGATTTGCAGCTCGTGCATTAGCTGATCGAGTAGCTGAAGAATTCGGATGTCGAATGGGCGAAGAAGTGAATTACGGATAGAGCTGTTGAATTCGGTTAATAAGCCCTGTTTTCATATATTTAGATTGATATTGCACTTCATTCGGAGAAACCATCGAAGTCAAAATCGACGAGAATTTGCTTTGTCACCGCAAACATACTCTTGAATGAATATCGTCGTGATAAAAATCTTTCTTCCTATTCAATCGTGATCATTGATGAAGCACACGAACGATCCATTGATACGGATCTTCTTTTCGGCGTAATGAAAATCTGTCTGCAGCAACGAACCGATCTCAAAGTTAGTTCGAATGTTTGCTTTCCTACTAATGAATCTTTCCATTCTCCTAGTTGATCATCATGTCGGCGACCTTGGATATTAACTTGATTCACAAATACTATGGTCAATCATGTGTTCTCGAAGTAGCCGGACGAACTTATCCAATCGAAGATGTGTTCAATCCGACGGATGACGAGGAATATGTAAATCAAGCCATTTTGAAAGCATGTAAAATTCATCAGAGCAATGAGCCTGGTGATATTCTCGTCTTTTTGACTGGACCGGACGAAATTGACGAAGCAATAGTGGAAGTACAGCGACAACTGAATGATTCGGCTATTGTTTTGCCTCTACATGCTAAATTGCATCCGAATGAAACGAAACGAATTTTTGAACGAACACCAGCGAATAAACGGAAGATCATCTTTTCGACAAATGTTGCCGAAACATCGGTGACTATTGATGGTGTTCGACATGTCATCGAATCGGGTATGGTCAAAGAAATGATGTGGGATGAGAAACTCAAAATGCAGGCTTTAAAAATTGGTCGAATAACACAAAGTTCCGCGATACAACGGCGCGGTCGAGCTGGACGAACATCACCCGGCAAGGTAAATCTCTTCTAAACAGGATCAATGATTTGACTTTGCAGTTACTTTTAGTGTCACTATTTGTACACGCAAACGGTCTTCGAAAACATGTCGGTATGTCCTCGTGCAGAAATTCTCCAGATGGAGCCAAGTATAGCAGTTCTCAAATTGATGTATCTCGATGTCATTGATAATGTTGAAAATTTTCATTGGCTTGAAGCTCCGTCGAAGGAAAGCATCCGTGTGGCAATACGTCGTCTCCAATGGCTCAAAGCGATTGATCCGACATCAAACCGATTGACCAAAATTGGTCAACAAATGGCTCAACTGGGTCTCTCACCAATGCTCTCCGCGATGCTTTTAAGTGCGGTTGGTAAAACATGTATTAATTACGTCCTGATTCTAGCCGGAATGCTTAATGTCTCGGATAGTGTTTGGTGGCGCAGCAAAGATCCGGATGCACAAAAACGAGGACGAGAGACACGTATGTATTTCTCTCAAGATAATCAACAAGGCGGAGATTTTATCATGCTGCTGAAAATTTTTCTTCATTGGCAAGCAATTGAACCAAAGAACCGAATGGGTTGGTGTCTCAAGAGCACGATTAGTGCTAAAGCTTTGAAAATAGGTTCGGAATTTGCCAATGATATAGCGCGACAATTGCGCGTAGATTTGCCGAAATTCGACAAAACGACGCTCGATGGAAATTTAATCAAGGAGATTATGAATTGTGTCAAAGTGGGTTTCTTCCAAAATATGGGTGTTCTTTTCGGTTCGGTAAGAGATGGCTATCGATTGTCCTCCAATGTTCAAGGCCAATCTGGAATTAACGCGAAAATATATAACCTATCATCTCTATTTTCGAATAAGCCACCACCAACTTTTGTTCTCTATCATACCATTCTGAATCTACAGCACATCAGCTGTATGGTTACATTATGTCCGATTCAACGGAATGAGATACCAAATGAATGGTTGGATTACTATTTAGGTAAACCAATGAATACATGTCCTAAACCTGAGAACATTGTTTCTCAAACATCAATTCCCAAAACAATTCCAGATTCGAAGAACGCCAGTCGGCCTGTAGTAACTCATGAAGAACAAAATAATCCTACCAAATCGAAAGCGTCGGAAAAAGCTGAAAAATGTAATATAACTTCGAAAAGTAGTACGGCCTCGAAAGTTGATAATGAAAGTTCACTAGGCAATACCGGAATATTTGATACCATCGAAGTCGTTCGCAAAGGCAGTTATTTTGTTGGTAATAAGCAAATTCAGATCGATTCCAAACAACTGAAGACAATTGTCTATAATCATACATCAAAGTTGTACCATAGCGTAAAGAAACCATTGTCAGACTTCAACGTTTTTCCTTTTTCATCGACAAATGTTCGCGTGGTGAACAAAGATCGCCTCGTTGTTTATAAGGAACTAGTCTCTCAAGGCCGACGTCCCGTACTTCTAAATATGGCTTGTCCGACATCTCCGGGCGGCAAATATTTGGAAAGTGTTGCAACTCAAGAAGCTATACTTTTTCGTCGATCGAATTATTTTTTGAGTCTTGATGCTACTCTCGATTATGTGTTACCAACGAATCGATTCTGTTATGATTCGAACTGTCAACTACAGCCATTATTCAAAGAACAGAAAGTTTACCCGATCGATGAATTCGGTGGTATATATACATCTGGCTTGACCATCTTTCGTCAGTCGGATGAAGAAGGTTATGCTTTTATGGAACAACCATTACTGAATGTATGTTTTATTGCCATGGCTGCGCATCGCAATCCGCCACTCAACAATGACGGCTACTTAAGTGATGAACATTCAATTGCATTACGAAAAAAAATTGAAAACCTATTTTTCATCGCCTATCATCAAGGACATGACTGTCTCGTTCTATCTGCATTTGGTTGTGGCAATTTTCGAAATCCACCAAAGCATGTAGCAGCGATTTTTCACTCGGTTATCGAGCAATATGCTGGTTTTTTCAACCAGATCGAATTTGCAATTATTGATGGTCATAACAGTCAACAGCATGCGAATCCTAATGAAAACTATGAAACATTCAAACGATTGCTCGATAATATCAAAGTAGAACCATTGCGACAGACAATACCCGACACAGTCATTGGACCTTGGAGAATTCGGAAGACAACGGAAAGAAATATTCATCTTGCTGGTGTGGAGATTTATTCTGGTTCTCTATGCCCAAATGGAGGAGAATGCATGAACTTGCACAATATTGAACACTGCAAGATATTTTCACATCCTCCTCAGTGTCCGTTTAGCGTCGATGCAAAAACTTGCCAACGAAAGACGAATCATAATCATCTGGTCTGGTTCAAGCATGAGTTCCGAGACACGCACGATATGAAAAGTCCTTTAAACGACAATTCGAGGCTTTCACGACCAATTGACAGAGATTTTTCTTCGAACCAACAAAGATTTCATAGCTATGATCGATTACGTCCTGCATATACTGCATCATTATGGTCTGAAGATCGTAGTCCTATTCGTCCTACAATCGATTGGATGAGACATACTGACGCTGCACAGACTGAACGTCCAAGATACGAAACGAATTCGATTTTATTCACAAGAACACGAACCGATCATTCAATTTCCCGACTATTCAACAGAGAAAACCACGACACACGTACGTCTCAATTTTCGGTACCACCATACGAAAGCATTCCTATCGATGATACACAACCACATCGACGCTTATCACACTTTCACATCAATACACTTGATGATGAAACGAATGCTGTTAGACCTTCAACTACATCGAAACTGTTTAGAAAACCCACAGATTGAATGACTCTATTAAAATATTAATAAATAAAACGAGAAATAACTACTATAAAGTACATAAAACTTTATCGAAATTCCAGAGTTTTTATTGAATTCATATTTTTGATGAGTCCCTTAAGCAAGGACAAAACCGGTCATGGCATGCTGTCCTCACCCTCAATTCGAGCACCAGTGAAAAAGCTGGTCTCATTGTTTTGTTTAAAGATCATTAGTATAAAGACAAAATCATTCGCTCTCTCTCTCGAATCGTTTCTTTTGCGTAATTGAAAACGAAAGTTGCTACCAATTCACTAAAACAAAAACTATGCATTTTACAGTTGCCAAACAACTCTTGTTGTTTTTTAATTTATACACATGTGCGTTATGGCAAGGTTGAATAAGAAGGAATCGACATTTCTTTTTCTCTTCTTTGAAATAAAAACAAATTCAAACAATCGAATTCGATTTAACGAAGAAATCAATGCCAAAAAAGAAAAAGATCAATATACAAATACCGAATATTTCTGATCGATTTAGAATTAATTCGAGTGTTGAAGATGACACAGATATCTTCTCTCCCGTAAGTCCTGACGTAAATGCTCATGCAAACGGAATCGATTGGCTCGATCGATACATCAATGCACATCGTATTGCTGAAGAAAATACTGAATTTATGAGAAAATGGATTTTAAAAGTACCATTAACTGAACTTCTGACAGAATTAAATATGCAGTACGTAGGTAAAATGACTGCTTTTTCATGTGAAAAAGATCGTCGTCAAATTCAAGACTTGATTAATGAAGCGATTGAATATGAAGATATCACTTACTTAATATATGCATATACAAATGCTACAGGATTCTTTCGTCAACTTAATCGAGATCTTGCTAAACGAGGTAATAGTAATCAATTCTAATTGATGAATCTTACTAGTAAAATATTTGATTATTATAGGTTCAACATTTCGTTTTGTAACTCAAATATCAGATCGATCGAATGACGATCAACCGCCAATTAATTTGGGAGAATTCATATTTACTGCATGTTTACTTCATCATCCATCCGTAGAACATTTCTATCGTTCCAATTGTACGACCTATCGTGGTGTGAATATGACTCAATGGGAATTAGAACAATATGTTCCTGGTGCACGCATTCTTATTCGTTCGTTTCTTTCGTCATCAAAATGCAAAGATATTCCAAAAGTCTATCTTGATTTGATTTCGGGGAAGAAAATTCCTGTTCTTTGTATATATCACATAACTCAAGAACGTACAGCAATGTCTATCGAACAAATAAGTCGATTTCCTGAAGAAGAAGAAGTACTTATTCGACCATACGCTGTCTTTTGTGTGATGAAAATTGATAAAGCTGATTCACAATATGACGAACAAGAACGAGTGAGAGAAATTTTCCTAGAAGAATTACCATCGTCAACTGGTTCGTCTACTTCCGATTCACTCTTAGATTTAAAATCAATTGTTTTTTTTTAATGATTAATAGAGCGATGGAGTATCAGTGAGGAACAATTACCATGTACTGAAGTAGCTACTTCACATTCGACGATATCTGACAAAGAATACATCGGTGAACATATTATGAAAAATTCTATCTTGCAATTAGTCGATGAATTACTCTCCAATCAAAATATTCCATCAGAAAAACGCGAATGTTTACACACGATCCAAGTTTTACTATCGAAATATTGTCTAGGTGATTGTTCTATGTGGTCAATACCCTTATTGAAACGTTTAAATCACACTTTACTTACGATAAAACAATTAGTTAACGGCTCTCCTAAGAATATCGATTTGATTTATTTAAATATCTTGTTCGCTCGAATTACACAACGTATTGGAAATATCGATAGTGGACTTCATTTTCCTAAGGATGGACCATTTATTCTTGCGCAATTAAATTACGAAGATATTCTGGACCAACGCCGACAAGATCAACCTGTATATAAATCATTCAATCAATTGCATGAACAATTTCATCAGCAATGCTCATCTTATGTACAAAAATTGATTTATCTTCATTCATATGTCAAAATTACAGGTATTAGCAATGATAACATCGATCAATTGATCACTCAATTAAAACTATATCCATTAACATCAAACGAGAGAAATCATTTAGCTCAAAAATGTCATCCACTTGTCATTCCACTTGAAAATTTTGTTTCATGTTCAACAATACCTTCCAATGTAGCACATCATTATAATCTATGGTCAGCAAACGACAATCAACGACATTTTTTGACGCACAATTTTAAACAAAAAACATTGTATGACGATAGTCGAGATCTTCGTCAATTGATTGCTGAAATACCATTTATATCTTCGTCGGAATATAATTCCAATTCTCCTAATCAAAATCAAAATATATTGATAGATAGTATTTCGAATGTTCTGGAGAAATATCGTTGGATTGTATTTCTTGGCGATCCAGGTAGTGCGAAAACGACACTTGCTCGATGGTTAACTCTTCAATGCGCAAAGAAGTTTTGTGAATATCAACGTAAAAACGAGCAAATTTGTTCAGCAAGATTACCTATTCTTGTTCGTGTTGGGGAAATTGCTAGTGCACTCGATCGTGATTCTTCGCTCTCGTTAATCGATTGCCTTTGTCAACCAACCTGGTTTGGAACACATCTTATCAAGAAACATGAACAACAGCCAGTATTCCTTCAAGAATATATTGAAAATGGTCATACATTGATTATTTTCGATGGTCTCGATGAAATATCGAATTTGCGACAACGAAATCATATTGTACAATTAATCAAAGAATTTCTTCAAAAATGGACAATCTGTCCAATTACATTGATTGGACCATTAGATGAACTAGTAACAGATAATCCGATTAGTCCACTATTATGCTCGACAACTGGGAATCAAGTAATTATTACCAGTCGTATTGTTGGTTATTATCTATGTCCACTTCCTCTATATCGTATTAAACACTATGCACTTCCTCCTCTTTCATTACCAGCAATCAATTCATTTATAGATCATTGGTTTCAAAGTGTTGACAAATCGTTAGATATGTCTACGTTAACGAAATCGAATCTATCTACACTAGGCGATCAATTGAAATCTATGATAAAAGTAAATGAAGAACTACAAAAGTTAACATCAAATTCTATGATGCTCACAGTTTTATGTACGTTGAGTTTGATTCAATCGCAACAGGCTATGATGCTCTATCGAACACAACGAATTTGTCTCTTGGATTCATTAAGTGAATTCACATTGCAATTAAGTGCACTGAGAAATGAAGAAACTCTTAGTCTACGTGATTTTCTCGTTGATATTGCTTTGTACCTACATGAACGTTCACCATCAGGCCTTGTCGAAGAACTTGATCTGAGAAATATTTTACGACAATCTGTTAACAACAACGAATCTATCATTCATAGTTTTATTCATTTAATCAATTCAGAAACTTGTCTATTTGTACCACGTGGTCTATGTATCTATGGTTTTTCCCATCTAATATACAAAGAATATTATGTTTGTTTGTATATATTAAGAATTTCAAAGCCAGATTGCTGTGAAACACTTGCTAAACAGTTTCGTCGTTGCGCTTTGTTTGGTCCACGCTTTCGTGAACCGTTGAATTTAGCTTTGGGTTATATCAGTTGGAAATGGTCAGAAAAGAATTACAATGCTTTGTGTAACAGTTTATTAAAAGATGCAGATACAAGTCACTTTAGCAGTCTAGTACCATTGGGAAGTATTTGTCTTCTTTCTTCAATACCTGAACTCGTTCAACTTCCATCTACTGACATTCTATTCAATGTGCTCAATCGATGTATCGAAGCGGCTGCTAAATACAAATGGTTTCATTATTTTCCAACGTTTGTCTCAATGTTTCAAACGAATCTGAATAGACTACCGTCGACACTGATCCATCAATGGCTGCATTCGGCGACAGACAATATTATTGATGCTATCGGTTTATTTATCTTACAAATAGGTACACCACCATCTTGGTATGATCAAAGTATCTCGTATCGTCTATGTACTGAACTAACATTGAAGAATCATAAACTTAGCTGTTGTTTATATCCATTACTAGCTAAAACAAACAGATCATTGCTACCTGAACATCTGATCTGTCAATATATGTTAACAAATGAGATAGAAATTGACAAAATTCATCCGTTGATTCTAACAGTGCTTATTTGTCTATGTGGAGGTTTGACAAGATCAGAAACCGCTGAAAATATCATCGTCTTCGCACCAGAATTCATACATCGTCATTCAGAATACTCGTCTATTCTCATTGAAAATCTCTATTCTGATCCTGAAACTCTTTTAAATTATTGCCATAATGAACTTTCATCAAAGTCAACACAATCATCCCTTGATCTTCTCGTTATATGTTGTTGTTTGGAAGGTTGTAAAGACGAATTCATAACCTGGCCATTAGTTCAACGATTTCAACAAGTTGCTCTCGAGATTTGTAGTGCATACTCTGGAAAAGAATATACTCGTAGTTTGTACAAACCAAATAACGATGAAATTTTGACATTACTGTCACCACTGATCGATTGTTGTCATCAAGACAAATCATCTGATTCGTTATCAGTAGTCATTGTTACAGCTCTCTCGAGACTCTTTGCTGTTCGTGAATCATGTATATCATCTGTCACATTTCCATACAAATTGAATCAATTAAACATAGAACAACTCAATGATGATTTATTTATCCTATCGAAAGGATTTCAAGCTGATCGGACACCAGCCACATATCGTCATCTATTTTCCTCTCGACATTTGTCACTTGCACACCGTGTTTTCCTATCAGCAGCTTATGTAATTGAATTAAGTATCGATATGTACGAGCGATGGCATCGTTTGAGTACGACAAAACTTCAATTTACTATAGACAATATTCAAGAAGTACTCACAGTAGAGATAGCACATTGGATCCACATACAAATTTCAATCATGAATGAACAAGATCGTTGCCAATTAA
>ERZ778019.3106-NODE-3106-length-13176-cov-11.266900_pt1 | contig 13176 bp, 9 predicted proteins | sample MGYA00375749_ERZ778019 | MGnify/ENA primary metagenome ERZ778019 (study PRJEB29350, sample SAMN05389821) | bioreactor metagenome | isolation source: Ammonium sulfate bioreactor | place: South Africa: University of Cape Town | collected 2014-03-17 ... | reverse complement strand
TATATTTACTATAAGCAGTAACTTCCACTCTCATCGTTAGAATAACAGTTATTCAGTTTTCCTTTATCTAATATATGTCGTTAAAAACATTGTACTAGTAACAGCATAGAAATTCTCAAAAAATCCTCATGAACAAAAAACTCTAAATTTATTTAAGTTAAATAAAAGAAATATTTCGTGGAAATAATCTTACATTTGACTATTAACTTCTCTTATTGTTTTTTATTTATTTTAGTGTTAGTTCTGAGAATGGCCGAATGATTATTAGACAAGCTGAATTCATGAAAAATTACACATATATTGTACATCCTTCATCAGGTAAGTTTGTTTTCGTAATAGTTTCATCAAAAACTAGATGATGACACATATTTTACAGAGAAACTTTTGTTTAAATTTTTTTGTTGATAGAGAACTTCAATAGTAGAATGGTTTGAAGTATATATGGTTGTGCAATATCTTGACAATGATACTGACAAATTCTAATAATCAAAAGACTTCGTAGATCCAAGCGCGAATTTAATTGAGCGAAATACGCATGTAGTTAGTCTCTAATTTTAATAGAAGAAAGTCAAAAGAGACCAAGAACATTTTTTCTATTGTCTTTGCGCTCATCGGACTTGTCTAAACATACAATAATAGCTATTCAAAGATAATTCAGTTTGAGTTTTTTTTATCCAATTGTAAGAATGAAAATTATTGAAAGCTAATACGGTAATCAAGTGACTATACTTCAAAATTGTTTTAGTTCGACAATCAATTCAACAAATAACAACAACAGAAACTGCAAGATCAACATCCAGTACACCCTCAATACGAGCAAGAAGATCGATCAAAGATTATTTTAAAATATTTATCGGTAAGTATTTGTTGTGAATTTTGATATTGGAGTTTTCGAGACAAGTAGAAAACGTAGGGTAATATTTTTATTTTTTATCCGATTGATAGAAAATTGAGTCGGCTTGTGATATTGTACGATTGGATTTATGGGAAATAGTTTATTTCGAAATCCTGTGTATTGATCATAAGAACGAGATCTGTTTCAATCTATTGCATTTCTAGATGATTGGTTTTTCGATAGCAGCACTTTTTTATAAAAAACTTGAATAAAATTAGGTAAATTCATTTCAATCAACTTGCATGTTTGTAGAACTGTAGTGTTGAGGGTATCTTGTAGTTTAGTCATGTATGTCGTAGTGTTTGTTGGTTTTTGTGTATATGCTTATGTGCTTGTTCATATTTTTCTTGTTGTAAAAGCATTCTGAACTCGATAGAGTTAGATGCCAATGCAAATTCTGACGATGAGATTGCTGCTTCATGGAGACTATTGCAATCAAGTCACCTCTCACCATATCTATAGAATACTTCATTGATTGATCTTGAGATTGATGTGGTTTGTTGAATTTATTCACAAATTATTTGTTTCTTTGCATGCTTTACATGTACCATTAATTTAGTTTGCTAGAATATGTCAATTTGACATATTTCCTTGATACAGTTTATTATTGATTTCAAACAGCTAGAGCTTGTCCAATCTTTACTTCTGTTTTTTTTTGCTTTTTTGAATCTTTACTATCATTAACTTGCTTGCTTGTTTATTTCACAATTTCATACAGACATACGATTATATTTTTTAGTGACAATCTTTGCTTAGCAAACGGCCATCTTTCTCAGCACCCGATTAGACGAAGACACTCAGCAGTTATCTTCTTTGACATCAAAGCAGCCTTCGATTCAGTGTGGCATGATGGTCTAATCTACAAGCTAAACGATCTCCGTCTTCCACAATACATAATCAAATACATGATCTCGTTCTTAAACAATCGAACAGCGGCTATTGAAATAGAAAATGTTCTATCATGTCCATTTAACCTAATGAGCGGTACACCACAAGGATCTCCGTTATCACCACTCTTATATATATTATATACGGCAGACTCCATGAATGATATACCACCTCATACAGAGCACGGGTTATTTGCCGACGATACTGCACTATGGACATCTGGACACACTCTAAAGAACCTGTCGTCCAGATTACAACAATCCATAGATGCATTCGAAAGTTGGTGCAATTCTTGGAAACTCAAGCTTCAACCAACGAAAACAGAGCTGATTCACTTCAGCCTTCACCCAAGGAAAAAGTATAAAAATCCAGTGATAGTGAAAGTAGGAAGCACAACTATCAAACCTCTGGACCATACTCGGTACTTGGGTGTTATCATCGACAAAGGACTGAAATGGCGAACACATCTCGAACACATAGAAAAGAAGATTTCTCCTCGGATAGGTCTTCTCCGATAAGAAAAAGAAACTCATGTTTATATAAAAAATATTATTTTCTTCTCGATTTGGATTGGCCTCGGTATATCTTGTGTTAAACTGATTCGAGAAGCAGTAATGGACTTCTTCATTTTGTGTTGCATCAGAATATAAACTTTTTCTGATTCGATTTTGCTCTCTTTCATACTGTTTGCAATATGTTGATTCATAAATTTATTCATCAGTTATCGATATAAAACTGAATTTCATAGACTAATTTATGTATACACTTAAACTAAAGAAAATATTGATGAGAATGGAGTGATTTCATTTGTTCTCAGGAAAAGAGTTTAAATTAAATTCAAACTAAATGAACTCATTCGTTTATTTATTTTGATTTGAAATATACAAAAGAAATAAGAAAAGGAGAAATCGTACTCTTTTTTACTCACTAATTTGTTAGAAATAAAAGTCATGATAACAGTATTCTATTAATACATAAGAAGGTAGGAAAGGAGTAGAGAAAAAAAATACAGATCCCAATGGAAAACGAAATAATGATCATGTGTCATGGACGGACATAATGTTGAAATTGAGATTCATTCACAGTAATTTTGGTAACTTACGTATTTGACTCAGATCGAGTATTTTTGCTTGAGGTGCATGAGGAGCAGGAGGTTGGGTAAAAACAGGTGGCGATGCTGGTGGTGGTGGAAATGATAAAAGCATCCGTTGTTGTGGTGGAGATGATGATGCCAATAGATCACTATCATCTGATGATAAGTAATAATGTTGTTGTGGCCGATTACATCCCGATAGAATGTTATATTTTTGAAAATATTTTTGTGTAGCAAATGACATATTTTTGTCGAAGGTTTGTGGTGATTGTCGAACTGTACTAGGTGGTGTTGGTGATTGCCGATCGTAATCATTTGAATTGGCTAATTGATCATCATCAAGATATTTCATTTGTAAACTACGAACTTCAATTGAGAGATCATTGTCAGATTGTTGTGTTGATGCTAATGATGTTGCACAATTAACAGGACTTGCAGGTTCAGTAACAATTGGTGCAGATGCAGTTGGAGTTGCTAATGGTGGTGGAGGTACAGGCAATGGAACTGAAGATACTGATGGATAAACTGTTGTTGTACTACTTTGTTGGTTGATTATTTGCATTTGTAAACCGTTTGAGATAAAACTAATGCCTGTGGTTGTTGTCGACGTGACTTGTTGTTGTTGTTGTTGTTGTTGAATAGCATTAGCTAATTGAGACATTTTGTCTGATTGATGCGTACTGTCCTCATCGACTGCTTGGATTAATGGTGTGTCGAATGATTTCGATGATGTCATCATAGGAGACGCTGATTTTTGATGATTTTGTTGTTGTTTGTGTTGTTGAGTAGCCATAAATTGAAAAAATGGTTTAAGAATATCGACTGGATTGAGATCTTGAGGAGCTGATGATGCTGTTCGAATAGGTGTATTTTCAACAATCAAACAATCAGAATCTGCTGATTTTCGAAGCGATGCATAATCGATAATCGGTTCGGGTTGACGAATAACAACTTGCTGCTGCTGTTGTTGTTGTGGTGATTGAAATTGCATAGAAGGAGCATGCGACTGAAATAAAAATAATAATAAGAATAAATTTTCTAACGAAACACAGACTCGTGTATTTGTTGTTATAATCGGTGTTTGTTGTTGATATTGTTCAATTTTTGGTGATGTTGATGGTGGACTATTTCGATTACTTTTAACCATCGATGCCGATTCGCCAATATCATCACTTGGACACGGTGATGGTGGTTCACTTTGTACAGCAACATCACATTTAATCGATTCTCTCGCTGGTGTTGTCATTGTACTTTGTTGTAGTTGAAGTTGTTGTTGTTGTTGTTGTTGTGTAGCTAAAAGTTGTGCAATTAATGCATTCAATGATTGAATATGTGCATCGTAGGCTTGCATTTTTTCGAGCATTTCTTCTTTCCATTGAACATCCGTGGCAATCGTCGATGTCGATGGTGCAATTGTCGATGGAGCTGGAGAAGAAAATCGCAGAGGTGGTGGTGGTCGAGGCGATGTTAAAGTTGCCGATGGTACAGGTGCAATCCATTTGGGTGTTGTCATTGTTGTTGTTGAAATTGAATCCCATGAAGGTGATTGATGTGACGATTGTTTTGGTGGTAAACGTGGAACGCCAAATAAACTTCCATTTGTATTTGGTGATGATAATGTTGCTTGATGAATTCGTTCGTTTTCAAGTTGTTGTTGTTGTTGTTGATGATCGTCTTCTTCATCTTCTGATGGAATTTCTGCTGAGAGAAACGATATATCTGATGGAAATTGAGTATTTGTATTGGATCGAATAGCTTTTTGTTGTGATTGTGTTTGTGATTGTTGTATAGGTAAAGAAGTATTTCCTGTATATGCTCCTAATAGAGCATGCATTTTAGGTCCATCAAAAACATGTCGAAATTCGAAATCATATGGCAATTGTATATTAACACTTGCATCATGTGAATGTAATGTTGGAATATTTGGCATAATAATTTTCTTTGAACTTGTCCATAGATCATATTCGATCACTAAATTCGACGATGTATTCATACTTGTCGATGTAACTTCATAGAAATCACATTGACCACGTGATGTCGATGAATAACATGCCAATAAAAATGATTGTTGAGCATTGACACCATTTCGAAGACGTTGTTTCAATGATGAATTCAAACAATATCGAAGACATGTTGCCCATACAAATGCACATTGAACATCAACAATACCCGATACCCAAATACCAACTAATGGCAAAGCACAGGCTTGTGGATCATTGTCGAGTATTAATAAAATTTTATCTTTCGACATTCGATCTAAACCGCAATAACCAAAATGTGGTTGATTGGCATAGATTCCATTTCCAGTTGTTGAACTTAATTTTTTAACTAAAGCTGTTGGCAAAATTTGAACAGATTCACAATGAATTGGTGTTAATTTAAAACTATTTTTGATTGTTAAAAGATCAAATGAGAGATCTGCATTGATCGATGGTGCTAAACGTGAACTCATTTGACCGTGAAGAAATGAATATTGATGCAATTCAATTGGCAATGATGAATGACAATAATCATCAATAATTTTGATTCCTTCTTGTATCAAACTACTATCTGTATTTATTGCTGATGAAGTTTTATTATCACATCGAATCGGTATAATAAATTCTCCGTTTAATTGTTTATTTGGTAATAAACTTTGTTGATGATTTGTTGTTGTTGAATCCATTAGTTCTAATCGATCGATAACATAAGTCAATCGTTGTGTTTCATCGTCGATAATCAATGTGCCAACGAATTGTAATTGTGAACGATAGGTTGCACCCTGTTGTAAACGAATAGCCGAACGAAAAACTTTATCTTCGAGTATTAATTGTGGTGATGTTTGTTCACGTTGACATAAACGAAGATAAATCGATTTTCCTGTTGGAGTTGAATCCCAAAGTGACGTCGACAATCGTGGAGATAATGATCCAATCGATTGATTATCATGTGATGGCATTGGTCGAGTCATTTTTCGGTCGATTGACCATAATGGAACGGATGGTGAACCATTTTCTGATTGTAACATCTTCAAAAGAGAAAAAGAAAGAAAATAATAAAAAAACAACAAAATGTATTTATAATGTCAATAAAAATCATCTCTATGCTAATTTTTGTTCGTTTTTCTTTGGAAAATATACTAAATGAGAACAAAATAACGAGATAATTCTATGTATAAAAATTAATAAATAAGAAGACAAAAAAGAAAAGTATCAGATCGCTTTTGCACGTAATGTTAAATTGATATGATTTGGTCGAAGTTTATGTGCTTGATGAACGCACCAAAACTTGCCCCAATATCGATCATTTCGACCAAATGAATTTGTTATTTGACTGATCAAACTGAGATTATCTTCGTCATCATCGGCATTATTTCCTAACCAAATACGTAAGCCGGTTAATTCAAATAGTTTCAATTTCGATAGGAAATTTTCGAAAATTGTTCGCCAAATATCACTTTTTGCAAAATCAAGATCGTAGGTTAAACCTTCGAGACGAAAATGTTTCAAAAACGGCATTAATAATAAATAGGATTTCATATCAGTAAATGTTAAATCATTGATATCAATCGAAAACGATGTTAAATATGAACAAATTAATGATAAATATGGTGGTTTGGGAAGATTTTGATCGGAGGAATTTAGCAAATTTTGAAGTGGATATCGACGACGAGATTGTTCGACTTTGATTGTTAATGATTGCAGATTTGAACAACATGATAAAAATTGAAGGATATCACATGAAAAACAAGCATCAATCGATAGATGTGTTAACGAAGAACAAGCTCGTTCGGATATGACAAATTCACGATTGAAACGAAGGTTCAAAAACTAAATTTTTCATTTATTTTAAATTTGGGTTTTTTTTTAAATTTTACTTTAATCGAACGTGATTTGCTAATTAACGTATCAGCAATAAGATTGAGTTCATTCGATGTTATTCCTGCTCCATCGAACATATCGATATCAAGTTGAGTGAGATTGATTAATGATAAAATATCAGCTAACATTCGTCTCAATTGATCAAACGTTATTTGTGTCAATGATAATTTTCTCAATGTATGATAATTTCCTAAGCGAATATTCGATAAGAAAACTTTGATTTGCTCGTATAAATGTTGTTCATTCGATAAACGTAATGATATCAATTGTTTAGACATATTTGGCAACATAATCTGACAATGATAGGCAAAATTCGATGGATTGACTAGATGACTTAGGTCAAGTGAAATTAACAAACGTGAATCGTTTATTATTCGATTGACACGTTGATTTAAATTGTAAAATGAATGATAAATATAAACGGGTGGCGAGAGATAATCAAATATGTCCATGAGAATATCATCACTTAAATCTTCCAATTTCGATGTTATCATCATTTTGATTTCAATCTGAAGAAGAAGAAGAAGAGAAAAACATCACACGATGAAGCTAGCGCAACCTCAATACGTGTGTACGAGGTAGCACGGTGAACAAAACAAATCTCGCAGGTTAAACGAACAGCCAATGAGATGTTGTAAAGCATCACAAATGATTTTTAAATTTTTAGAGGGCGATAACGGTTCGACCATAGCAACGACACGTTTTAAGATGGATCAATAGTCGTTGCTGTGTGATATTTCTCTCTCTCTGCATGTGTTTAGTTATACTTTTAGTTTCAGTAAATCAAGAGCAATTCTCTGTTTCCTTTATCTTAACGTTATGCTTTTTTTTAAAGGAACAACAAAATACGCTCACACATTCATAGTCTTGAGGTTGTCATTCGCCTGAGTTACAACAAATAAAGACAACAAGAACCAAGAAGAAAAAAAAAAGAAAAATGAACACAAGAAGATTCTTTTTTAATAATAGAATTTGTTTGTGTGTGTGTGTATGTGGTTTTTGTGTTGTTCAAGTTGGCTGATGAGTGAATGGATTTCCAAATTGAACAAATCCGTTTGCCACTTGCTAAAATATCGAATCAACGAGAAGAAAAAAAAACATCATCATCAATGGAAAATTGTTTTTCTTTTTTTTTTTACATTCGTTGATTTATCGGAATGATTCGAGTTCGATGCACATTGCAAATTCGTACGATGATTTGTTCCTGTTGAAAAATTGTTTAAAGAACTTCCTAGAGAATATAGAATAAGAAATCTGTATTTTTCTGTCAATACAAAAACAACAAAATCAAAATAACATTTGCATTGTCTTTCTCTGTCTCTATTTCTCGGGAAAAAGGTCAAAATCAACGCATTGGAATGTTAGCTCATAACCAACCCCCACCCAAATCCATAGTAGTACCATCGTAATCGCCGGTTACACTATTGATATTGCAATTTTGAGAGAATTGAGCTGCATTGGGATAGTTGGATGCAGTTGTCATCAAACCTGTTTGATCAGTTGGCAGATTATTCCAATATTGGTCAGTTGGTGACTCGTGAAATTGGCCAGGTGGCGCTTGAACTGGTTGATTTGGATATCTGAATGTGTGAATTTTGAAAATGAATGAGACAATGTTCCTGTTTTTTTTCAAACCTAAAGTAGGGATTTTTAAGATCGAGTGTGTTGGCAACTGAAATGTTTGTTCCGTCGATTTGTAAAAAGATTTCGACATCATAACTTTGCCTATGCAAAAGCAAACAGATTTTGTTGTTCAACGAGCAAACTTGATGATTCTACTTTCGATTTGAATGCAAAATCGCGTGGCCTTTGATCGTTTTGCCTTGATTAACAGTCAACGGTTTTAGAAACAAACATCGAACTTGATACCAATGTGTCAATGGTTGTGTAGGCGCAGTTGAAAGCCAAACTTGTGAACTACAACACAAAACAGCTCGGATTTCAAAAACTTCTCATAACAAAATTCGAACTTTGTTCCATCGAACGAAACATCAAACCAAAAAGCTAGACCATGTATAAGAGCCGTTGTTGTCATTTGAAATGACAAAGGAATATTGATTTCATACAAATCTTTTTCATCAGCTGTTAAAAAATTCACTGTATATTTAATTGGTTTGGACAGACAAATTCGAACATCGAAATTATCGACAATCGGCTGTTTGAAATATTCATCCAGCGCAACGTCACGTAACATGGTCAAATCAACACCGTAGAATGATTGTTGATACCAGAAATTCGCTTTGCCAACTTGCTCCATGTAGAGAGCTTCGTCAGTGAACGGTGCGACGTACAAATCGCCCGTGGTTGGATACATTTTGCCGTCGGGTTTGAGGAATTTTTTAGCGTGAATATACGATTCGAGCATACGTTCGTTGTACAACATGTAGCCCATTGGTTCCGAGATAATCACGTCGACCTTTTCAGGTAAAGTTATTTCTTCGATTTTACCAGGAACAACAACAATTCGATCGGTTAAATGATTATTATCGACTAAAGTCTGTATTGAAAAAGGAAAAGAAAGTTTGAGAGCGATGAAGTTAATGTGAATAGTTTTACTTTGGCATGTTGAGCCATTGAACTGGCTTCGACAGCGTAGACTTTTCGAGCGCCTGCTTGAGCAGCAAAGAATGAAAGAATGCCCGAACCAGCACCGACGTCCAAGACAACCTAAGCAGAATTCTTCGAAAACCTATCGAAACTATTCGACTAACTTTGCCAGCAAAATCAATGGAATTATCGAGAATTGCTCGTTGATAAGTCGATGTTCGAATGTAATCTTGCATCATATTTTGTTGTTGAGATAAATAACCGTAAAACTAAATCGGCTTTTGAAAATATCAAATAGATATTTGCTTAGATTTTTACTTGAAAATATTGTAAAGCTGAAGATTCTTCTGTACGGTCATCAAACTGCGATGATGATGCGTTTTCATTGATATCTTGACCCAATTTTACTGATGAAAGATGTTTTAGGAAACTATTTGCATCTATTAGAATCGAATAGATATTTTTAAAAAAAAATGATCTTATTGAGATCATAGGTTTCAGTACCATCGTGAGTCGAAAAGTTCAGCAAATACGAGAGATGTTTTTGTTTTGGCAAACTGATTGCAATACCAGTTGAACCTGAACGCATACTTTCTACTGATTGATCTAAAGTTATTGTAAGTACAGTCGATGATCCTAGAACAAGAAAATGTGTCGAATGATCTCATTATACCAAAGACAATCGAATAACCAACCATCTTGAACAAGTAATGAATATTGTTTTTGTGTATCTTCTTTTTTTATAACTAAATTCGTTGTCGTTCCTTTGGAATTGTTTGCTTGTTGGGCACCCAACGATATAACTTCAACATTTGAATATTTATGCATTGTTTTCAAATCAATAAATAGATTAGTTAATCAACCGGTTCATAAAGATTTATATACAAACTAAGATATGTATATGAAAATGACCTAATGAATGAAAGATTATGAAAATGTTCCAGATGAGTAACTTTTGAGCAGAATTCGACACCTGTACGACAACAATTGGAATTAAAAGAGAACAGAGTACAATCGAAATAAATAAAATAAAGTAGTAGAACTGAAGAATAAAGACTTTAAACAAATCATAGAGAGAAATAAAAGATGTCACAATGTACTTATAGTATCAATAGGAGTGCAATGTGTAGAAATGATTCTCATCATACTTACATTTAAATCATAAGAAATTGTTTTTTGATGAAAGATATGACTTTTACTATGTACTATTCACACATTTGGTTTTTAAATGTTGTCATCTTATGCATAGCGAGCAGGTTTCAAAGGTACTCTGTTCTGTTTGTTCACTCTCATATTGAAACTTCTTGTACGTGAGACATATACTTACAATACGTCCTCACTTTCATGAACTCTATACTTTTAAATTTCATTAAGCTTTAATTTGACTGTAATACAAACTAGTGCTATGTTGAGCAGAAGTTACGAGTACTAGATGTCGTTAGTAACTATTTCCGTAGAGACGCGCATGAAATACTGTTTTACAATTACAATCGAACACATTAAACATGGAATGAAAACTATTGTCTTTCAAAATAACTTAAAACTGTCCTTAAAATCGCCGTTATGTATGAAAATATGCCAGAAAACAAAGTAATTTAATTTTACCAGTTGAAGACGATTATCAAGAGAGAAAAACCTGATGGTTTATATTTGTATTTTCGAACAGTAGTTAAGGAAGTCATTCTCGGTTTCTGTCTTAGCTGTTGTTTTAGAAAATAGAGATAGAGGACGGCCATGTGTCGTGATCTATCGTCTTTCTGTTCGTCTATTTCGTTCCCTTTTGTTCTCTCATGACCATCTCTTCAGTGTAGTCTACTCTTGTTGATTAATTGTTTTTGTCGAGTTCGTTTGATTCTCATCTCGATTTAAATAAAGTAAACGTGTTGATTTGAGTGCACCATGTTCAGTTTCATTAATTGCTGATAAACTAACACCAACAGATTACGATGGAAGTCAGTAAACTGCAAATTAAAGAACCCAAATCAAACTAGCACGGTCGTAAACAATCGTGGTTTGCCGCATATATCTGATTTCAAATTGATTGAACAAGTCGATATTCTTCTCTTCTTCATACAATAGATATATTCAATTATATATACTAACAATGATTTAGACGAAGATCTCGATGCCGCATAGTCTTTATGGACGACAGTAAATCATCATGTAGGAACTTCAACATTTCAATGGATCCATAAAACCTTTAATTGATCATTTGATCGATAGATGGTCATGTGTAACAAAATACTTGTTTATTAATTTATTGTAGATTAACATCAAAAATAAAAAAATTAGCTTTGGAAAAGACAACTTCATCACCTAAGTCGAATTAGCACGGGCGTAAACTGTGTAAAATGGTTGTATACGCTAGAGTTTTGCACCGTAACGGCGATCGTGTTGATCATCCAGGGCAAGTAAGCTTTCTGGAAATTATATGATTGTTTAGAAATTGTTTCGACATCGATTCCCAGTAACAGTACTAATATATTTACATTTGTTTTAGCCTCCCGATGAACTCAATCGAAAACAATTCTACAGCTGACAAAAGCAGATTGGAGACTAATTCATCCGCAGCTATCAATGAAAGATTATATCAAAATCTTCATGGGCAAGTATTCTTAGAAGTCTTACTTTTTTTTAAATAGACCAAGATTTATATTGATGTACCGTATCTGTAGATGATTGTAGTTATAGCTTCACATCGATATTGACTGCGTTGTATTTTAAAAAAATCAGTTGAGCGTGAAGGAAAGTATTATATTGACGATAAAAAAAACAAAAAGAAGAATAATGAATATAATATTATTCATTCATGAGTACACGGGCGGATTATAACAATATCCTAGGAGTACATTGGTGATATTTGACCTTGATATTTTGTCCTGTATTTTGATCCATTTTATTCTCTCTCAGAAACAAGTATATAAGCGAGTACATTTTATTGAAACGATGTGATTTGCGATAGAAAGAAACAAATAAAGATGGGTAACATCAGGAAAGAAATTTCTCTCAGTCTGAAATCGTCACATGAGTAATATAAAGAAAATAGTTAATCATGATGCAAAATTAAGTCCTTATGAGAGATATATCGTGAAATGTTTATTTGAGAAATAGAAGAAAAATTAGTAGAAGCATGTGATAAAATAAAAAGAAAAGAAAATTGGCTAGCAAAAGGTCTTTAAAAAAAATTAACCAGATTATGGTTTTGGTAGATAATTTGAAAGGGCAATAGAGGCAGCTTTCACATCCGCAGGATTGGCCTTGTCAATAACTTTTTTAGCGTCACCGCTAGCCAAACCAGAGATAAGTGTTTTGAGAAATAGATCATTACTGTTTTTGGAAAGATCTCTCAGGGTCGCTGTAATGGCAGCTTCAAGTTTTGGATTACTACCACGTTTATATGATAGTAGTTCTTCTAATAAACGACTATTGAATAATGGTTGATTTGAATCCATATCTTCACTTTCTTCTTGCGCATATGAATATGCAGCTACAGCATAAATGCAAATAGCCAATACTAAACCAGTTGAAATAGTGTTAACCTTCATCGTTTGCTAAAATGTTTGAAGATAAAATAGAAGCTGCCTTTTATAGGCACAATGGATGAGAAATAATTCAGGCGTGAAACAGATATAGGTTATTTTTTATTGGAAAACATTCGGTTGATAAAGAAAATATGTGTTCGGGGTACATTTTAAGTCCATTGTTTTTTTTTACTTGTGTATGACGTAAACAATCCCTCTATATAGCTTGGGAGTGCACAGTCAAGCTTATAACTGTTTTTTAACCTTCCAGCAAGTAACGTTTATTAAAAGTCGATTCGTCTAGTACTAGCATGAATTAACCCTAGACGAACTTTTTTTTTGAATTTCTTGACCTGCACAGACCTCAAGATG
>ERZ778019.3064-NODE-3064-length-13342-cov-14.539324_pt1 | contig 13342 bp, 16 predicted proteins | sample MGYA00375749_ERZ778019 | MGnify/ENA primary metagenome ERZ778019 (study PRJEB29350, sample SAMN05389821) | bioreactor metagenome | isolation source: Ammonium sulfate bioreactor | place: South Africa: University of Cape Town | collected 2014-03-17 ... | reverse complement strand
AGAGAGAATGAAGATTCGAGCTTTCGCGTTTCTAACTGAAACCACATCGTCAGGAACAATTACATGAACTTTCTTTGTTCTCTTGTTAGATTGCTTTCGTCAAATATGAATCTTGATATGGTTTGTCGTGATAGAAGAAATAAGAAGATAAAATGCGACCATAACGACAATTTTCTTTTTCTTTTCTATACAATGTCTAATGATCTATATCATTGGATAATAGCCAATTGCGTCGACTTCTATGTACATATTGTTTCGAATTACTTTGTCGTTCTTTTTTCAATCATTTGCTGTTAATAAATATTTTATTATCGAGATAAAACTCGTTCTATTAAGAAATATTTCTTCAGTTATTTATCAAGCTCTCTCCCAACGTCTATAATGTCTCATTAGTTTCAATTGACAAATATCACGAAATAGAAAATATATGTGTTATTATATGAAGTAATGCGAAATAATTAGTAAATAAACTAATAAATGACTGCGATACAATAACTATAGAATTCGTCAACTTTGAACTTCCATTGTTTGATAGGATATACTAGAGATTTTATAGCGGATTTTTATTCTAAAAGATTCGAATTCGATGATCTCTGAGCTCCACAATACGTAGGACGAAATAGATAAGCGTTTAAGTAAGTAGAGTGTAGGAAAGACTTTAGTAAGGATTGGTGTAACTTACTCGCCAATCATTAAAGTCATTGAGTCGAAATTGTGAAATATTTGAAAACGGCTAGTATAATGATTTATCTCGTGTTATTCATTTCTTAAATCTGTGAATCACGCTAAACGTAAAAAAAAACTAATCGGCTAAAAAAGTAAAATGAGCAATTCATTTGCTGAACAATTAGCTAATGCCAAACTAAAACCAAGCAAAGACAAAACAAAAGATTTTAGTGATCCAAAACTAGCAGGTATGGTAAATTATTTTTTGTTTAAAATAGTAATAATCTCATGTTCCACATATTTTGTATGTAGGCTTTATGACTAAAGATGAAATAAGCACATATCAGAAAAATGCATTGGATGCAAATATTGAAGAATGGCAAATGTTACTCGTTAATGGTATTCGATAAAACAACTCTCTTCTATTTTGTGCATAATAGTTTATGATTTAAATTGTAGAAACATTTCCTACAGTTTATTGTCCGATAGATCGTTCGGATGCAAAACATTTCATTCGAATATTTGAAAATTATTTTCAAAAGTTACATAACGAACAATTATTCGATCAAATCCGTGACCGAGCGAAATCTTGGCTTGAGAATGACGATCAAGAAACAAAACAATGGTACGAACAAATCAAACAACGTCTTCAACAAGCAATGAATCAAGCATTTCCCAATCATTCTGATGGATTTTTCGTCAAAACATCATCACGTAGCGCCAAAGATGCTTGTGTTTTTCGACAAGATTTTCTCGATCTCTACAAAACCGAACTATCAAAAACCGCAGATCCATCACAAGAAAACTGTCGTATCATCGCTCTTCTCAATGCGGCTTTTCTTTCTCTACGTGTGTCTTGTGCCGATGACGTTCTCTCAATGTTCGTTGTTAGCGAACGTATTTATCAAGATATGCTATTAGCTACCGAAGCACAAAGCTCTTCGGATGAATTGTTCAAAGAAAATTTCATCATTCGTCCATTTCTTCCGATTGACATCGATATGGAATTTCGTGGATTTGTCTACGAACAACGTTTAACTTGTTTATCACAGTACAATTATTTAATCTATTCGCCACGTTTATGTCAACAAAAGCAACTCGTTCTCGAGAAAATCACCGAATTTTTTAATCAAACTGTCAAACCGAAATTGAATCGATTTAAATCGAAAAGTTATGTTATTGATTTTGCATTGACAGGCAAAGAAACTGTCGATTCAATGAAAGTTTGGGTTATTGAATTGAATCCTTTTATGGAAACAACCGACGGCGCGTTGTTCAGTTGGCAATCCGAGAGAAATCTACTCGAAGGACAACAAACAAATGAAAACAATCAACCGATCTTTCGTCTCACAGAAAAAGCTCGACCAGGTTCCTGGTCGATGTTACCTAATTCTGTTCGGCAATGGGTTCAAAATGAGAAATAAAACTATCGTCAAATCATTTTTTCTTTCTAATCCAAAAAAAAACGAACGAACATACAAAGCGAGTTGTTGAGATTGTCATAACAATAAACGAAAAAAAAAATAAATACAAACGGTGAGTTCAATCACCAAAAAGACTAAATATACACATGCGAAAATGTTGTTCAAGATAGTTTTTTAGCTGGAATAACTGTTCGATGTTGATGTCTCATTTCGACTAATTCTTTTAATAAAACGCGTTTTTCGGTTTCTAATTGTTTGATTCGATCGTCTTTCGTTTTGATTTGTTGTTGATATTGATTCGTTGTACCATTGAATGATGACGATGAAAGAGAACTAGACGAACGATCCGATGATTTCTAAATCAAAAACTCAACATTCAATTGCAAATCTCTTCGTTGTCGATCTACTTTCGAATCGTAATTCGATTCAGCAACAACTGTACTCGCTAGTTTAAGTAGATCAGCGACTAAATCTCGATTATAAATCGGTTCTGGTGCCATTCCAGTCGTCTAAATGAACAACAAACAGTCGATTCGATTCGATTAAAAATCAGAAAAAAAACAAACTTCAGATGTTGACAAATGAATGCAATACGAACGTTGTTTCTCCTTCATTTCTTGAAGTCGTTCGGTTAAATAGATCTTGACTCGATCAAGTGTGTCACTTGTTTGAAGAAGAAGATCACGTTCGATTTCGAATCGTTTCATCGCTCGAACCATCGAGAAATCGATTTCGGTATTGTGAATCGTGTTTCGTCGTGTTGTCATTGAAATCGACGGATTGGCCGCGTAGATATTCGTATTTTGTTTGATTGGTTTTTGAACGAAAAATTTCTTTCGATGTCGAACGGGAATAACCGTGTTTTCATGTGAATGATAATGATTCTGTTCGCTGCCGTTGTAACTTCGGTAGACAACGGGAATTTGTTGTTCGAGTTTCTTCGGGGTTGGCGTGACTACGACGACGCTCGTCGAACGGTTCAATGGAAATGAGACAGGCGGAGCGGGACGAGTGACTTTGGGAACGATGATCGGCGGGGTTGAGAGTGAAGATAATGAAGATTCGGAGGTCGATGGAGGATGTTTGGTTGAAGATAAAGATCTTTCGATGACATTTAAAAGTAAATCGAATGTAATCAAATAACGATTTGGTTTGGATTCGATTTCGAGTTCATGTAGAATGTCGGTTGTTGATGATGACGAATTGTCAAATGTAAATGAAGGCGTCCAATAACGTTTGAAAACATCAAATGGTACGTAACCACAATGTGTTTTATCGAGAATAGAAAATAATTGACGTAATGAAGAAACAAATGTGCCAGGAAGTGACGAAGATATTCCTGATTTTAAATGATTTGTACTTGTCGATGAAGAACAGATTTGAGGAGGATGAGACGGAGGAGGTGGTGGCGGTGGTGCTCGAGTTTTCATTGACTGTGGACGTTGATTTGCATGAATTTGTTCTTGTTGTTGTTCGTTCATTGCTTCTTGATCATCAATAGGTGACGAAACACATCTAGCCGAAACAAATGAATCTCATTTCGAATATTTGTTAGATTATAAATAAAAACTTAATTAGAAAAAAGGAAAGAGAGAGAGAGAGAAAAATCGAACCTTGAAGCGACCATAAATTACATCTTTTCGACGAGAATTATTCAAAATTTAAATTTTTATTTTATTCTCAACTTGAAAGAATTCGATCTTTCTTTTTTTTTCTTCGTCTTCTGTTTCGTGTCGAACGACGGCGAAGATAAAAATCGCGTTGACTACATTTACTTAACGTGTTTTCGATCACGAACTACACGTACGTATGTGTTTTTCTTATCAATCGATCAAATCATTTTGTTTTCTTACGTCGTATGAGCTGAAGTCGTAGTACATCGCTGTAATTTGCCGATCATCTGATCGAGCCGATCGAGATCGGGCCGAACGATATTCGTCAATGACGATGCTTTCCATTGTTGAGCATTCGATGTCTGAGACGACATTCGCTCGTCAGCGACTGTGTGGATATTGAATTTCATATTTGTTTGAAATATGGCCTGCTCCATGACTTGCAAGGTTTTCGCTTATACAACACACGAAACGAAGGCAGCATGAGAGAGAAAGAGGCTGAGTTATGTACACAATAGGAGACGAAGAGAGAGAGAGAGAAAAAAGTCCATTAATAATCGTTCGTCTTTCTTCTCTCTTCTGTTTACTAGAGGAAACGAAAATGAAAGATTGAATTTGACATCGAACACAAAAAAAAGAAAAGAGAAAAAAAAATGTAACTCGTGGATAAATTATTATGCATATGTCAATACTGGAGAAATTATGAGTTCATTTACCTTTTCAATAAATGTTCGTTCACTGGCAAACAACAAGCCATCATGTGAAGATGATGTTGAATCAAAGATATTGCCATATGATGTATCTGTCGACAATCAAGTAAAGGTCGAGATTCAACATGAAAGATAATGAAGAGTAAAAACAAGAAATATTCATGTTCAGTCAGTCGATTCAATTAGAAATACGCTCTATGCTCTCATATAGTAATAATAATAATGATGATGATGATTCGACCAGTGAACAACAAGACGTATAGGTCAAATCAAGCGAGCCAACGCGATATGTCTGTCGGTCTGTCTATTTTTACGAATGGATATGCGTGTGCGCATCTTCACTTTCATTCGAAGACAAACAATCAGTGAAAGTCATTCAGTTAAAGAGAACGAAAGAAAAGAAAAGAAATGTTACTTTTTCTTAATTAGAAAATAATCAACGACACCTTCGTTTTCTCTTTATCAGATCTGATGATACAATCAAAAATTAAATCACTTCAACAACAACAAAAAAAAAAATAAAGTGCCCCCTTTTTTAAAAACAAAAAACTATAATAAATACCTATAGCAAAATGCCATGACGTTGATGACTCTCACTTTGTCTTCAATGAACTCTTTAAACATATAAATACGCGTACATCGATACTAAACTGTTGTACATCTTATTACTCCGACTCTTGTCATTATTATTATTAGTATTGTTGTTGTTCTTGAAAGACTTAAAAGTACACTTCAAACTTACAAGGTATCGACAAACATTTGAGTGGTATGCTTTTGTTGAAGAAGAAGATGATGATGATGATGCAAAACACCGTATTGTCGCCTCCTCTAACCAAATGAACTTATGTATATGCTCCTCTTTGCCGACATATATATATATACATGTATATGTATTGATTGAAGAGAGAAGAAGAAAAAAAAGTGAACGGCTCCTATGCGTCTATATTTATGTATATATATATATGAAATATGAATATATAAACGAAGTTTACGTATGTGCGTGTGTGTGCGGCTGAATTGGGAGGAGTATTTAGGTTTTGTCGTCGTCGCCGTCGTTATTGCTAATGAATCTCGCTCTCTCTCTCCTTTTCCCTCGATCTCGTATACAGATGAAGTATATACAAAAAAAAAATTAAATGAAAAAACAATAAATCACCATTCGTCTGCTTGAATATTTAGTCATATAAGCAGATACATTATAACTAAGGCGAATGTGTATGATGAGATATATACTGGATAAAAGAAAGGAGATAGCGACCATTGGCCAGTATGTGTGTGTTGAGTTTGCTGTCGGCAGTGCCGGAGAAAAGAAAGAATCTTATCTTATTCGATGTCAATCCCCTGAGGTATCATTCGTAGACCAATATGGAACAGGTCGAGCTAATGCTTTCTTTTCATATCTCAAAGATTGTTTTTTCTACTTCTTTGCTCAATAATCAACTCTTGACGGAATACATTAGGAATCAGTCATGATGACAAGCAATAAATGAATGTCAATTGTTATCTATTATCATCTTTAGATAAAACTCGTTAGGAAAAGATTATTTGTCTTAGTCGATTTGCATTACCATCGAATCATATTTACGAGAAAGAGAGAGAAAAAAAACGTAATTCGATTTAACTTTGGTTTTCTTTTTTGACATTTAAATAGACGACAAAGAAAAAAAAAGCCGCTCGTACTATGATGAACAAAGAATTTCAAAATGTGTGCAATGATTGTATTAGTTATGCATCGACGATTCTTTTTCTACTGACTCAATACAAAATTCGACATAAAACAGTTCACTTCTCTTGCATCAATCGATCGATTGTTTGACGAGAGATAAAAAGAAGACGACGACGACGAAATTTTAATAATTCATTTAAAAAAAAAATGCTTCGCAAAATTCAATAAATAATTAATTAACAAAAGAAGAAAAAAAAGTCGAGATTAGTATTGACTAACAAGTTTATGATTTCCAATCGCTGCTGGAATCTCCACTTGTGCTCTCGGCATATCTTCTTTCGAAACATGAAGTACTTCCGATCCAAATGTTCCTTTTAATTCCATATATTTCGGTGTCGTACAGCAACATCCACAACAACCGCAAACACAATACCGTGAACAACAATCTCGTCCTCGGTTGGATTCACGCATTTCCGCGATATCTCGTAGAAATATCGACGAATCGATATGCGTCGGTTCGCTACAACATTGACAACAACCAGTATCTCGAGATCTCAGCAATAATCTCGTGTCCGTAAGAGTTGTATAATACGAGCCCGAACAATCACAAGTTCCTTCTTTGAATATCCACGTGCGCAATAAATGTTCATTGCCCATCAGAGCGAAACTATTGTGAATATTTTGATCAAGCGGTTGATTGGTAACATAACCAGATCGAACGTTTGTCATGATCGACCGACAGCTTTCGAAAATCAGAAAAATGTGAAAATGATGTATGTGCTCTATTTGCTTTGAATTTGAATGTTCGTTTTTTTAAAAAGTGTTTTTCTTTTGCTTCGCGTCATTTGACGATTAAAAACGGCATTTTCTCCTCTTCCCAATAGAAAAGAAAACACGCCAAATCTGTCATTTTTTTTTCTTTGTGATTACTGAGAATTTCGAAAATAGTTTATTGTTCTAAATTATGTACAAAACACGAAGTAAGAGGATCAGTTTGTTACTCGGGATAGACGATAAAACGAATATGAGTTACGACGAAGCAAAAAAAAGAAAAGAAAAATGAACTAATACGAATAAGTAATATGAATTATAGGAAAAATAGAATCAAATGTTCAATCCTGAGTCAATGTTTGTTTGTTTTTTGTTCTTCTAAAAAGTAATTTGTTCGCCTTCTAATTTCTCTCCCGTGTTCGAATAAACATCGTAATTCGAAAGGACGTTTTTCAAGTCCGATGTTTTGATTTGTACATATTTATCTCCAACGTCATCAACAGCCGATTCATAGGGTGGATTCTGTTGATTAACTGAATAATAACGAGTTGTTGTTGTCGTTGTTCGTGTCGAATAGTTCGATGAATCGACTTGATCCGATGGCATATCGTAAACTTGTGAGCCGAGTTTTGTGAGAAGATGTGTTGGAAATTTACCGTTGGTATGCGATTTGACGAGATACTCTTCAGTTAAAACCGGTGTTCGAGTTGTTGTTTGATCGAAATTATAATTACGTTCGTCGAGATTCGTAGCTGAACGATTGTAAACAATTTCTCGTTCGCCATATTCATCGACAAGACCTGAATGAGATGCTGAACGAGTCATTCGTGTAACCGTCGGAATACTAAAAACCAAACAACTCGATTTCGGAATTTAGATACGAGAAAAAAAAGGCTAAACCTGCTGAGAATTTGTCGAACATTGTAATCATCTGCTTGTTCTTGAGCAGCATCGTCTCGAGCTGTTGAAGCTTGTTGTTCTTGAATTAAAGCTAATTCTTCTTGTAAACCTAATTCTGTTAATTTCCGATGGACAAAATCAGTTGCATATAATTTATCTCCGTATTGAGTGTAATATTGTTGTGGATCGGCATCTTGAACACCGTATTTTCTCACTTGTTTGACGACTTCGACGTCAGGCGAACGCCATTCGATAATCGTATTTTTGATGTGAGGTGTCGGCTCGAGTGGTTTGGCTTTTTCGTGGATAACTTGACGTTTTTGTCTGTGATATGGAAGCCATCGTTCGATGATAACTGGACGTGGTTTGGGTGGAAGTTGTGGTAAACGTTCGATGATTAATTTACGAGGTGGAGGCGGTGGCGGAGGTATGATTCCTGCAAAGAAATAGAAGCATTTTGATTTTCAATGAAAATCGGATTGGTTACTTTTAATGATAGTTGTTGGTACGGATTTTGGACGCGCTGGTGGTCGTTCGCGAATAATTATTGGCGAAGGTGTACGTGGTGGTGGAGGGCGTTGACGGAGAACAATCGGCGGGGCCGGTGGAGGTGCTGGTGCACGGATCTCACGAATAATTATAGGCTATTCAGAAAGAAAAATGAAATGTACTTTAAAGAAGAATCAATCTTTTGGTTGATTACCCCTGGAGGAGGCGGTGTACTTGGTTTTAAATATCGAAGAGCAATGTCTTGTGTGTATGTCAATCGTTCTGTGTTCGGTCGAACAATGATTTCCGGGTTGGAATCAATGTTAATCGGGTAGTTTTTGACATCGGGTGTTGCTTGGGCAGTCAAGGCTTGAACTTCTTGGTCATCAACGAATGTATTCGCATAGGTATTTCCATCTTCAAAATAACGATTGACAGTTGATGCCGATGGTTCAGTTGTATAATCACGATAGTAAAAGTCTCGAGAAGTTCCACCAGCCGAACGGCTGCGTGTCTCGGTTTCTCTGTACATCTCATCGAGTCGTGATGCTCGGCTCGTACGTTGTGTACGACGTGATGGAATGTCTAAAACATATCGACGAGGTGGAACAGACGCGGAAGTCGTCGATAACGATGGAACAAAACGACCTGTCGATTGATTAGTCGTATTAGTGAAACCTCGACGTCCGTATTGACGAGTGTTGGTTGCCATCTGAAAACAAATTATCAATTCAAAAATATTTATCGATACATTGCGAAGAATAATATAAAAAACGAGCGAGAGAGAGAGAATCTAGGATTTCATCAGGCAAATATTGGTTCTTCTTCCGTTTTTTTTTCTCTCCTTCATTCAGAAACAAATGTACAAAAAGGAAGAACTACAAGTCAACCACACTTTTTCTTTTCTTCTTTTTACGAAACCGGAAATTATTTCGGTTTCACAATTTGACTTAGCACCGATGCAAAAGCGCTTACCGAGCTTACCAGGAATTAATATTAGTTTAAAGAAATGCACGTAGTGAAGAAAAAAAAAGAAGTCATAGTAAAAAAAAATATTATTCGACGTGACGATGGAAATACAACACACTCTTTTATTAGAGCACATTTTTTTCCGTATATTAAAATAAAAGTGAAAAAAGAAAAGAATAAAATGCGCTAAGATTATTCCTGTTCTTTGGCTGAGGAAAAAAACCGAGAAAAAGAAGAAGAAGAAGAGGAAAAAATGTCCTTGAATTCTATTTATTATAATATATAAAAAAAACGACGAGAAAAATACAAAGAAATGGAAGTAACAGTTTTTCTAGCAACAATATGAAAATAAGAATAAAAACCGCAATCAATTTCTTCTTCACATCTCATTACGTCTTCGATAATCGCTACTTGACAACGCTGTCAAAGGTGTGAAAATCACATTCTAGAAAGAAGAAAAAAACATCAAATCTAACTGACCAGTCGAGCGCAGCTAATTACATCGTGTTTTGCACCGTGATTGTAATCAGTACATACGCATTTGCATATTTATTTTCTCTCTCTAAGTGTCGCGAGAAAAAAAAATGTTGATTATGATGAATATAGATGTACTATTACCTTTATATTTCTTTCTTTTCCACTATGTAACTCGCATTATAAATTCTTTTTTTTATTTCTCGTAGTGCCTCTTTTTTTTATCGACGTTTTTTCTTTCTTTCTTAGTGTTGATCGAAAGATTTGACGATAATGTTGGCGCGCGTCTATAACGGAATACCAAATATTGTTTGTCAAATTTTGTTATTTAACTGTCGTTTGTGAGATGTTTCAAGGTCACCTGCTGCTGCTACTGCTGCTATTCTCACTCAATACCTGTTCTACAGTCACGAACTAATTGCCGTAGACATAAAACTAAATCTTTGCAAAAAGAAAGAACGAGAGCAACTCGATGTTCTTTTCTCCGTATTGAAGGAAAAAAGGAACAACAACAACAAGTAATATCAAAAATCAACTGTGCCATTCATTGCGAATAGAATGAATGAATGACTATTGATACGTCTTTTCTTTTTCTTCGTTTCTTTGTCTGTTATCGATAATAGTAGAACTGATATCTTTTTTTTTTTGTTTTTCTGTCAAACTTTGCATTTAGTTTTGAAATTTACTATTGATCAAAAAAAAGGACAAGATAATAATATTTGAATAGAAGTACCAAATAGAAAAATAAAAAAAAACCGATTGATTCAATGAATCATTTTAACTGCCTACATTGGTATTAAATGTCAATCTATTTGGTTAAAATTTATTTTGTGTCATTCAATATCGAATCGTTAATCTTCGTCAAAAGACTTTTATTTATTTTTCTTTTGGATTGCCTTGAAATGAACATGTGCACATGTTGACAGACCTTGATCGATTTATTTAGAAAGACAAAAAAAAATGAATTGTTTTAATTATTCTCTTCCGCATTGGACATGGCTTCTTTCAATTCTTGAAGTTTCTCATTTAATTGATCGATGCAACCGAGAAACGATTGTTGCGGGCGCACATCTCGATGTCGTTCGACATATTCCAACGCTTGCTGAAAAACAAATCAATCGATTTCGAGAAGAAAAAAAACTCGAGAGAATTTACTTGACAAGTCAGTCGCATTTTAAATGAAATAAACGCGACGATCACTGCGGCTGATCGACTGACACCACGGTCGGAATAAACAAGAACCGGATCGCCACGATCATAAGCCACCGCTAAGAAAACCAACTTTCAGTTCGTTCAAATTCAATTTTTAGTCTTACAAATGAAATGAACGGCGTCACGTAAAAGTTCGGCAATGTTTTCAACATCGAAAACATCGTCGATTGCAAAGCGAAAATATTTTCTCGAATCATCGCCTTGTACTCTGAAAAACAGATTTTTATTGAAAAATTTAAAGCAAAAAGAAAGACGAACAGATAGTCTTCGTGTTTTGTGCAATTGACATACGCACGAATCTTTAAATCTTTGACCATCTTTGAGTTGACTGCGTGTTCTCGTCGGCCGAGATAGACTAATTGCGGACAGATTTCATTGGGATACGTTTGAATTAACTCTAATTCCTACGACACGAAAACAAAATTAATTCGTTTTCTCTCGTTTCAAGTTGATTTACTTTCGGTGAATAGAGAGATTGTTGTGTTCGTAGGAAAGGATACAATTTAGAAAACAATTGATAACCTCCACGAACGACTTTTATAATGATTAATCCGCCTGCATGTTGCTGAAGCAGATTGGCACATGCATAGATTTCATCTAGTTAAATTTGAAATCTTTTGTTTTCTTTTGTCGAAGCAAAATAAAATACCGTTTTCATTCAGTGGTAATTCGTTTGTTCGACTATCATAAAGAACGATATGTTCTCGAGCTTCGAGATCAGCACGCCATGGCATTAGAAATTGACCATCTGAATCCTTTTTCAATTAAAGCAAATCAAATAGAATCGAGTTCTTTTTTTTGTACTTACTCGTCGAATATGATTCGCACTTATAATATGACTTTCATCGTATTCTTTACGAGATCGACAGTCTAGTAAATAGAGATAATTCGTATCACTAACACGAGCTAATCCATTGATTTCTGAATTGATGATATTGAATAAATCAATACATTCAATTAGTTCGAAAGGCGGTGGAAACATCACTCCTTCTTCTTCTTCTGCTTCTGCTTATGTTTCGTTTTATTTCATTGACATTATTATCTTCATCTCCATGGAAAAACAGAACTTTTCTTTTACAATAACAGCGTCATCTATACAAACATTTTTTTTTTAATTTTCTTTTAAACAGTATGAAGATAGATTTCAGCTAGTTGAAATAGTTTTGTGCCATGATCATCTTGACCGTAAGTTACTGGAACAATTCGAAAATATTGCGCTACAACTATGTTTGGAAATAAGCAATTGACAACGGGGAGTTGAGTGCCGTAGTGTTGATCCAAAATATGTAAAAAGTTTTGACTGTCATTACTTGCAAGAATTGAAAAATCGATTGGAAAACCTAAGCTCATCTCTCGTGGAATCAGAGACAAACTATTCGATGATAAAATTTGACCTAAATTTACTGTTATAAATTCGTTATTGTTTGATGCAGATGACCAACATGTCGATAAATCATGATCCCAAGCCTTAGGACTGGAAAAATCCCAATTGAAATTCGATGAAACTTGTGCATCGATAATAGTACCAACTGGTAATTCAACCACTTCGACTGGTGTTAAATAAGTTGGCCAATTACCCCAACTTCCACCAGCAGGTTGATAAGCATAAGAAACAAAATGAAATTGATTTCTTAATTCAAACCAACCTTTTGTTGAACCACTGATACCAACATTGTGTGCACCTTGTTGAACTCGTTTACCGATAAAAGGTGTCGATTCAAATTTCAATCCAGTTTCATCTGTTGATTGATAAACAGCTACACTTGCTTGAACCGAAAAACGATTGATTGTCGTGACACCAATGAATAGTTTTAAGTCTGGACACCATTTGATATCAGTCGAATCTTCACCAAGATTCGCTCGTCGATAGATAATATGTCCTTTCGATTTTAAATCTTTTGGCCATGTATCTTGATTTGTTTCATTTAATTGAGCAATTACTAAATCGGTATATGAACCAGTATCATCATTATTTGTATAATAAACGTAAACGAAATTATCTTTGAGAACAATCGATGGTTCACCAATACCATATTTTGATGCTGGTCCATGATATGCAACAATTGGATGAGGATTAGCCGAATCCCAATATGAACCATTCCACTTCACGAAATGTCCATCAGGTCTCAAGGAACGAGCTAAAAATAATTGATTTTGTGCTTGATTTGGATTATTGGTAGATGTATATCCAATATAATAATAGCCGTTGATTTTAACAACACTTGGATCACATGCTGAAAATGTATCAAGACTACCTGGTGTGGGTATTACTGCAACTACATCTGGTGACCATGATTGTCCATTATCACTTGAATTATGATAACGAATAACATCCCAATCAGATGCACCAGTACCTGGTGAACATGTCCACATATGAATGAAACCACTGTCATCAATGAGAATCGTTGGGCCATAATGATAACTTCCACCAGGATAAACTTGCCAACC
>ERZ778019.3036-NODE-3036-length-13564-cov-4.233104_pt1 | contig 13564 bp, 21 predicted proteins | sample MGYA00375749_ERZ778019 | MGnify/ENA primary metagenome ERZ778019 (study PRJEB29350, sample SAMN05389821) | bioreactor metagenome | isolation source: Ammonium sulfate bioreactor | place: South Africa: University of Cape Town | collected 2014-03-17 ... | reverse complement strand
AGGCTTCAGACAAATGACCGTGTGCGAGGGAACTTGAAGATGGGGCACTTGCTCGCGGTCAAAGTCGGCAAAGTATGCGTACAGACACCGCAAGACGGCTTGGTGCGCCACGATCAACAATGGGTTGCGCTGGCGCTCGAGCTCGATGATGATCGGGTCCAGACGTCGGATCAGGTCCTCATAACTCTCACCACGTGGATAGCGGTATCGCAGCTTGTCCTTGGCTCGTGCAGCAAACTCCTCGGGGAGCTGGCGCTCAAACTCCTCGTACGTCATTCCGTCGCATACTCCCACCTGCAATCGGCCATCGCGCACACGACCGAGAAGCACATATTGCATTACAAACACGAGCGAGCGAGAGAGAGAGAGCCACAACGAGAGCGAAGCTTCTCCCAGTGTTTGGCGTACGTCAATCTCCTCCATGGACTTCCATCGAACGTGCTGCGCACATGTGATGCCCTCAGCCGTCTGCACCGCTCGAAGCATCGTGCTACTCCATACGATCAACTGCGTCTCGGCATCGAAAGGCTGTTGCTCCATGAACTCGCGCAGCTTCACCGTGAACATGTGTCCCTTCTCGGTGAGAGGCGGGTCGCCACCGAGGCGCTCATCGACGTTGTACTCGCTCTGGCCGTGCCGCGTGAGGTAGATCGGCCGAGGAATGATGTGGAGGTTATTGAGGAAGAACACGATGCGGCTGGGCAGGAAGCCATCCAGGCGGTTGGTGACGATCTGTCGCCCAACGTCAAAGATCTTAATGTACGGGTGGTCATCCTCAGTCGTCAGGCCCAAGGTTTCGTAGGCGGCCTTGTAGTGCTCAATACGTTGTGTGAAATCTATGCGACATCATCCATGCACGCGGCTGTCTCAGTAGGCAGTCGTCTTGATGTCACAGCGAGTTACTTGAAGCGTACCGATGACGGCTTTCTCGGGTTCGACGTTGGCGTAGTCAGGAGATGAGAACACTTTGGCTCGAATGTTGGTATCAATCACTGCCATGGATGGTTGTAGAATAGGAGGTGTGAGCGAGTTCCCACTCCGAGGGACCAAACCGAACGATCATTGTCGTCGTCGTCGTGTGTACCTTGCTTATCGTTACAAATGATCTCGATGAACATGGGGCGCAGTTGAAGCTCGGGTTGTTCTTGCTGCGCACGCTCAATGATCAATCGTCGTCGAGCGGCCGTTGTGTTTGTGCCGTCGAGAATTGCAACACTACCGCGGTCGTTCTTGTACCAACTCATGACCTCATCGAGCACGGTCAATGCGATCAGGTCGCGTTGATGTTGACCCTACGACAGAGCCACCATACTGATAAGCATCGCGATACACCAATGACGCCGCGCTCAGTGCTCGCGCGATCGACGCGTACCTCCTCGTTGTTGGGATCGAAAAAGTCTTGCGAATGGAAGTTGCCAAGATTCTGACGACGGAACTTGCCGAGGTTAAAGACCTTGGACGAGTAGCCGAGCCAGTTGAGGTAGCGACAGATCTTCTGCGCAATGAAGCTCTTGCCACGCGCCGGCAGACCCACCATGACGACGAACAAGCGGTACGGCGACAGACCCTCGTCCTCGCTCACCGAGCCGTCGACGTAGGTCGAGAGAGGAATGGTGTCTTTGTCGGTGCCGAAGCGGCGGCTACCGAGAGGAGTGCGCGAGAGTCCGAGCGAGCCCGAGAACGAGCCGAAGGCCGTGTACGAGCTGGGCGACAACGAGCTGCCCATGGCGGCCGGCGTCGACATGGCACGACTGGTCGGTACCTCGATCGGAACCGAGGCGCGGTTGACCGACGCCGAGGTCGTGGTCGAGAGCGAGGTCGAGGTCGTGCGTGGCGGCACCAACATACCGGCAAAGTTCGCCTGCAGGTTCGAGGTGTACGGGTTCGAGAGCGTCGCCGACGTCGATAGTATCGGCGCCGAGCTGCGCATGCCATCGACCGACGAACGCAAGGCACTGCGCGGCTCCGACTGCAGGTCGTCGTCGGGATCCGTGCGCTGTCGCCGCACGGAGCGACCGGGCACAGGCTCGGCGATCGGAATGGCGGACGTCGTGCGAGACGGGGGCGCGATCGAAGGTGGCGGCATCATGCTTGTGAGCCCGCTATTCGACGAGATCGAGCCCAGAGACGAGCAGCTGCCACTGGCGGAGGTGTTCCCGCCCGAGGCTGCAAGCATCGCCGACAGACTCGAGACATTGGACGAGCTGCGCGTCGGGTTCGGCGCGGCCGTGAAGGCCGACTGCTGCAACGCGGCCGTCAGCTCGGACTTGTTGCTCTGCGATGCCGGCGGCGCGAGCTTGGTCTCGCCGTCCAGCGAGCCGACTGCCGACGAGGTACGCGAGCGCTTGTCGCCACTTGCCGTGAGTTGCTTCTTGGATCGCGAGCGTCGACGTCGCGGACCTTCGCTGACGCCTGGAAGGAGTAGCTGGTTGTACAGTAGCGGGTTCACAGGTACGGTTCGATTGCCAGCGCCGACGGCCTTCTCGCTCTCGACCGACCATCGCTCGGGTATTTGGCCTAGCAACCACCATCATCACCACCATCATTGATCGATACAACACGATCCTCCTCCTTGTAAGCGAACCATGATAGAGCCAATAGATTCGTGATCGATCACGATCGACAAGGATAGCTCATCTGCTACTACTGCTCGAGGATCATGCTTGGTTGCTCGATTGCATTCGCTGGCACGTACGATTCTCGGTCGCCATTCGCACGGCGATCACGTTGTTGATATTGCCATCGGGATCGGACAAGGTCGGCTGATCGATGGCGTAGCGCCATTGTCCATCGACGATGAACTTGTAGCTATGAATGCCGATCGGGAGCTCGAGCGTACATCGGAACACGACGCGCGAGTTCTCCTCGACGCGCTCCATAGCGTGGCGCTCGATCCATGGCTTCTCGGAGAAGCTGCCGAGCAGATACACAACCGAGCCTCCTTCAGTCCATTCGAACACGGTGGCAATCTTGGGATGTGCATGGGGGATCGGACGACGACTTCGACGGAGTTTCTTGGAGCCGGAGGATGCCGATGATGGCGTCAATGGCTTCGATAGTGCGGTTGAGGTCGCCGAGCTCGCCATGGCCGCGCGTGTGTATGAAGATGATATACGTGCACGCACACGCACGCAAAATCACTCCTATCAGACTGAAGCGTGTGTGTATGTGCGCGTGTATGAGCTTGGGTTGGATGGGTGGGGTCTGGGAGGATAGATCGACAGCTGGTATGGGCGTGTGCGTGGCAGCGAGCGACGAAGCGAATGGCGATCTCGATCGATCACGAGCACCATCGCGATCGAGTCGATGTTGTCTGCTGCTGCCCTTCGCTCTACCACAAGCTCCCCTTTGGCTCCCTACACAAGCAAAGGCTACTTGCTATCGTACCCATACCAGCGATCCATCGATCGGTTGAGAGAGAGTGAAGCATGTTGCGTCGATCGGTACCGTTGTTGATCCGAGGAGCATCGAGCGCCACCTCGCGTACATCGCAACAGCAGCACCACCGCCGATATCTCTCGGTACAACATGTATGGTCCTCCTCCTTTCGATGACGCCTCGTTCGTTGCTCTATCAAGAGTCTGACGATGAGTTCCACGTCGAATGCGTACGTAAATGATTCGCTGCAGCATGATGAGGTTCAAGTCGAGCGAGTCAATGGCTCGGTGTTCGCGAAGCTCAACCGACCCAAGGCATTGAATGCTCTCAATCTGCCGATGGTTCATGCACTCGCACGACTGATCAAAGTACACCCCGACACACCGTCAACGACACACTGTTCACCACGAACGATTCGATACTGACAACGAGTGCATGTGTGGCACCACTCGTTTACAGCAAGTCGATGCCACACCGAGCGACAAGCTGTTCGTCATGCATGGAGAGGGCGAGAAGGCCTTCTGCGCCGGAGGCGTACGCTCGCTCGCTCGCTCATTCGTGGTCGGACTGGCTGGTTGACCAGCATATCGGCTGATATCCATGGGCGTGTGGCCACGGCACAATGACGCGGTCATATGCAGGACGTGGTGGCTATCTACCATTCGCTCAAGAGCGGAGGCACGCTGGGCTACGACTTCTTCCACGACGAGTACAAGGTCGACTATGCCATCGCCACCATGCGAACTCCCACTGTGGCGCTGCTTCGCGGCATCACCAGTACGTTCGGCTGTATACAAGCTCGTGGATGCTTCTCTCCCTTACACAGGTGCTGACCAATCCTCATCGTACACCGGGACCACTCTGTGTCTCGCGGTAGTGGGCGGAGGAATGGGCTTGACGATCAATAGCAAGTACCGCATCGCGACCGAGTCTACCATGTGTGCGATGCCAGAGACAGGTATTATTAGTCACTGGGTAGGTCCTCCTCCTCTGCGTTTTGAGCGATTGATTGGTTCGAGCGCTCGTGTATGTGCGGTTGTATAGCGTTGGGCTTCTTTTGCGACGTCGGGGGCTCGTACTTTCTGCCGCGATTGGGCAACAACATTGCTATCGGCATGTACTACGCGCTCACTGGAGCCCGCATCACGGGCCACGATGCCTTGTACGTGGTAGTTCACTGGGCACGCAGGCCTTGAACTCACGAGTCGGGTTCATATGCACAGTGCACTCGGGCTGGCAACCCACTTTGTGCCAGCCAGCAAGTGGGAGACGTTGCACGCACGACTGCGCGAGCCCAATGCCGACCAGCACCTCGACGGCATGTTGGCCGAGTTGCATCAGAAAGAGCCACCGAAGGAGCCTGCGATCCCGTGGGAGCTCATCAACAAGCACTTTGGAAAGGAGTCTCTCGCGGCTGTGATCGATTCGTTGGCGGCCGATAGCTCGCCACTGGCGCAGAGCACTCTCGAGAGCCTGAGAAAGCTGTCACCTACTGCACTCCACGTATGGCTCCCGCACCGTGTGATAACAGCCTCTTTACTCTTGGCTGCTGTTCTCGTTGGTAACCAAACGAGCTCCATTGGAATGCACAGGTCGTGTTTTCACAGTTGCAGCGTGGCAGCAAGCTGTCGCTCAAGGAGTGCTTCGTCATGGAGTTCCGAATGTCGCAGTCATTCATGGTGCGTCCTCGATGACATTCTCGATGACATTCTCGATGTTATTCTCGCTTATCCTGATTGTCGCACGTGATGCGTGTACGATGATGAACATAACAGCGTAAAGGCGAGTTTGCTGAGGGAGTGCGAGCCCTGTTGGTCGACAAGGATAAGCAACCCAAGTGGAATCCAGCGCAGCTGGAGGCTGTCGATCCAGCGGTGGTCGAGTCGTACTTTGACAGCCTGGGGCCCAACGACTTGCAGCTGCCGTAGAGAACACCCAAGCCGTACCCGAAGCAAGCGCTTGCTCGTCTTGTTCGATTGTTGCGCGCCGAAGATATACCCACACCTTCCACACAGACAGCCTGCCTGCGTTAGATATGCAACGAAAACCAAAACAGGCAAGTGGTGCAAATAAGCGCCAAGGCCGCGAGGCGAGACGTAACACCTTTTTTCCTTCTACTGTCCTTCTCTGTGCCCACACGCCCTCTCACGGCTACACCACGCCACTAGCACCACGTAATATCACACCAAGCCGTCCAACGCTCGCTGTATCTATTCAACGCTCCCTATCTCGAGTACACGCACGGCGTGCAATGGCTACTAGCACTGAGACCGAGGCGCTTCCAGCCCAAGGCCCGAGTACGGCGAGGCGATCGTCCGAACGCTTTCTAGTCGCGAGCGATACTGCCGTGTCGGAGGTGCGCTGCGAGACGTGTGCCGTGTGCGCCGAGTGTGGCGCCAAAGAGGATCAGCTCCAGTGCATCGGAAGCTTCGTGCTGCCGAGTGGGACACTGGTGTGTACCGGCTGCTTCAGACTCATGGCGCTCGTCTCGTGCGTCGTGTGTGGCGACGCGGTCCATGCAGACTTTATCAAGCATGGCTCCGACGCGCTCTGTCTGGCGCACAGCGACTCGTACGAGTCGTGCAACCACTGCGGCCGTGCTCTCGGCGTCGCGCGGCCGTCGGTGCACGGAGGGCGTACGTGCACCGAGTGTCACGAGTATCGCGTCGTGGACCATAGCCAAAGCTACACGCTCGCCGTGGCGGTGGCGCATTTTGCCTGTCGGCTGTTCGAGGTTCGAGTGCGCCTGCCGACCGTGGTGTTCGTCGGAGACACGGTGCCGCCCGGCGCGAGGTTCGTCATCATGCTCGAGCGTGGGCTCCCGTTGGCGATGGCGGCGGCGGTCGTGGCGTCGCAGTACTCGGTGCTGCTGCTCGAGGACGCCAAGCCCGAAGAGAGCCTCCCGCTGCCACCCGAGGTGCGCGAGGGAGTCTCGAAGCTGATGGCGTTCCTATTCCTGACCTACGGCGCCGTCGTGGGAGAGGCCAGCAGCACACAGCACTGGCATTTGTGGCTGGTGCGGTTGGCCTTGGTGCCGGCTTGGGGCCAGTCGCTGCGCTCGCAGCCAATGTTTATGCGAGCGCTGCAAGGCTTTGTGCACGGTGGTATGCCGAGCCTGATACACTACGTGTACAACACCTACCAGCTGCCACAATTCGCCGCGCAGCTAGCGCGGGCGCCACTGTAGCAGATACAAGCTGCCGAAGCAACAGCAGCTGTAAATTTCGATCCAAACAGAGGGCACCTCTACAGCATTGCTGCTCTCTCTCTCTCTCTCTCTCTCTCTCTCTCTCTCTCGGTAGACCTGCGCCTACCTCTACTCTCGTGCTGCGGTGGCCGCGCTGCTTGCTTATTCCCCTCCTTCTGCTTCATGCTCCTCCGGCAACGCGAGAGAAGAAAGGCAAGGCCTACCGCGCTACACTGCAGAAGGAAGGCCGGGAATGGAAAGCGGGGCATGCTCGGCAAATCTCCAGAGCCCGCGATTGCTTGACGCTCGTCAAGTGCGCTCTCTCTCGCGCTCGTCGCCTCAGTTGCTCGCTGCCCCGCTCCCTCTCGCGCACACGCGTTCGCTGCCCCACTGCTCCTCTCAGACGTGCCAGGCCTTCCGCGTGTTCCCTTGTTGTTACTCTCGCGCGCGTGGGTCGTTGTTGGTGCACTCGTTCTGCCGTCGTCTCGTCGTTGTTCTTGTTGCATTGCGATGAAGTTGTTGCTTGCGCTCGTCGCCGTGGTGGCGTTGGCGGCCCTCGGTGCCGATGGCGCTACCATCGCCGAGGTGCGCGTCCTGGAGGAGTTCTATCAAGCCACTGGCGGCGCGGGGTGGGGAGACAATAGTGGATGGTTGGATGGCGACCCGTGCTCGCACAGCTGGCATGGCGTCCAGGTACGCGCGCCACTCGCCTCTGCACGCCACACACAGACGTGCGTGTGTTCCTCGTCGTCGAGCTTGAAATACTGACACCGCCGCCGCCTCATATTTAGTGCGATGAAAGCCTCAGCGTCGTCGGCCTGTACGTTAGTGCACGACGCGCATCTGTGTCCGGCGGTGTGATATAGCTGACACTCGGAGGGTGGGTTCATAGGGACCTCGATGGCAATCGTCTCAAGGGCACGATCCCAGCTTCGATCGGGAACCTCACCAAGCTCACACTGTTGTACGTATCGCTTGGCAATGTAACGGATGCCGACAAATTCGAGAACGAAAGTTCTCATATCGACTAACTCGTTCCAACGGCGGATAGTGAGGTCTATCAGAACCAACTGACTGGCACGATCCCCAGCGAGCTCGGCCGTCTCACTGCCCTGAAGCAGCTGTACGTCGCCTCCTTCCTTCCATCCTTCAGGAGCGCTTGTTGACACTGCTGGCACGATCCCCAAACTCTGTAGCTTCTTGCACATGAATAAGCTCTCGGGAACCCTCCCTCCCGAACTCTCTGGCTGCCGTAGCCTCGAGTCATTGTACGTCGACTCGACTCGAACAAACGAGTTCGGTCACGAGATCACTAACGGCTGCGTGTGTGTGTGCCCTCTCAGGCTTCTTCACACCAACAAGCTCACTGGCACGATCCCTGACTCGTTCGGCAACTTGAGTAACCTTCTCGAGTTGTACGTTATGTTCCAGCCTTGCGGCGACTCGCTAAATCACTCGCTCACTCACTCACTCACTCGCTCGCTCACCGATGTTCGCACGATAGCTACCTCTATTGGAACCAAATCTCGGGCACGATTCCCGCCTCGCTCGGAAACATCCCCACGCTCAAGTGGATGTACGTGCTCTAGGCTCATCCTTGACCCCATGAGTGAGAGCGAGAGAGAGACTTACGACACGTTTATGCCTGATGCGACCTCTCAGTTACTTTAACTCCAACAAGCTCTCTGGCACGATTCCAAGCGAGTTGGCCAACTCTCGACACCTCAAAGTCCTCAACCTCTCGCTCAACCAGTTGACCGGGACCATCCCGACAACGCTCGGTTCGCTCACCAACCTCTTTGGCCTGTTCTTGAACGAGAACCGCTTGATCGGCCCGATTCCCGACGAGCTCGGCGACCTGGAAAGCGTGCAATCCATGTAGGTGCACAGGCTGCCTTGCTGCGCTCGCTTCGAATAGCACTTATTCATTAACGTTCTCTTCACCGCACCACACAGTGTGCTCGGAGGCAACAGGCTCTCGGGCACTATCCCAAGTTCGATCGATGACATCCCCATGCTTCGTGACCTGTACGCAGCGCTTGACATCTTGGCTGCCACTCGTGCACAACGCTGACCCAACTCCACATCCTCGATACCACAGATTCTTGCAGCGAACCCAAGTCTCAGGCCCGTACCCGGCCTTTTTGTTCAACCCCGCTGAGATGTTCGACCTCGACTTCCGCGGAACTAGGATGACTTGCCCGCCGCCTCCGTGGTGCGGAGAGGAGGGAGGCACTGGCCGGTGCCCTTGTGGTACGTCTCTCTCTCTCTCTCTCTCTCTCTCTAGCTCTTGCAGCTTGTGTCGCTCACGTTTGACGAACGAAACAGAGGCACCGTTGCCGTACCGATGCTGCAAGTACTTTGGCAGCACCGGCGAACACCCGACCAGGCATTGCGTCGGAAACGATGGCGTGTGCCCGGCGATCTCAGGCTTCGTGCCGACCATGACACCAGTCCAAGAATGCAGCGACTGCTGAGCATGAGTTGTTGCTACGCCGCCACAACCTCATCTCCCATCCATATCATTTCAGTTACCTTGTCCATCTATTCAACCTTCTTGAGCATTGTATATCCCTCTGAAGATTCTCTTCACAGCCGTACATAGTAAATCATTGCTACGCGCAACCTCGTCATCTGCAGCACATTTTTCTCAAGAAGTAATCGAGTTCGAGATGGCGATGGTGATGGTGATGGTGATGGTGATGGTGTTGATGTATTTCTATCGCATCTACGTGCTTAGCAAAACTCACAAAACTGAGACGCAATCTGCGCAGGTAGGACAACGAAGTTAGCACAGTAGACGCGAAAGAGAAAGAGAGAGAGAGAGCAATGAGATGGGTAGCGGTTGGCTGACTGGTTGGTTGATTGATGAAGCTCTGTGCCACACGGGTACGTTAACTGAAATCGGCGGCTGTCTTCTGGCGTTTGGCTTGCTTCTTCTCGGCGATCGAAATCTCGCGGAAGATCTTCTTGCGATGCTCCTTGGCATGCTCGGCCTGCTTGGCAACCTTGAGCTTGATCTCCTTGAGATGCTTGCGATGCGTTTCCTTGCGCTTGGCGGTGGCCTTGGCGACCTTGGTGTTCTTCATGGTGTTGAGCTGTTGCATCAGATGGTGCATCTTGCGCTCCTCGGGCTCGAGGAGCACTGCACGCTTGGTCTCGTAGGTCGGACGAGAGCGCTTGCCAAGGAGCTTGGGCTTCGAGGCGAACGGCAGATTGGCTTCGATGCTCTTGGGCACAACGAGCTTACTGAACGTGCGTGGCTTGCGTACGATCGGCTGTCATTCGCGCACCAAGACCGAGCGTGAGTGAGCGAGCGAGTAAACTCAGAGCGTCACGGAAAGGCCGCTCGATGCTGCACACACACACACACACACACACACACACACACACACACACACACACCTTGTACAGCGAGTCGGGATCGACCGGAATCGCGAGTTGCTGCTCCTTGCGCAACTGGAACACCGTCTTCATGCCCACAAAGTCGGACTTGGACGCCTGCAGCAACGTCGTCACGGGATTGTAGAACTTGACCGGTTCGACGGGTACCCAGGCGCGCAAGAACACAATGTCGGACTTGACGATCTTGTCCTCAAACGTCGCACGGAACGCGCCGTCGGGTGCAGGCGCAGGGAGTGCCTTCTTGATCTGACCGCGAATGCCCGACACGGTACGAATCAATCTGCTCGCGTATGGCTCTCGTGTGAATATCTGCTGGTTGGCAGCATGGTACGTGGTCTCTCTCTCTCTCTCTCGTTCAACGTACCCTCCTTCGAACTTGGCGACCTCGAGCGCGTTACCAAACATATCACGAATGAAGGCCGTATTCTTAAAGATCTTGTACGGCGTTCCGGTGAGCTTCAGCTTCTTCTGAATCTGGAAGCTGCACGGACGAGGTGAGAGGGCTTGTCTCATGAGTGCCGGGTGCGGCATACGTGTAGCCACCATACCATTGGTTCAACTCGAGTACGACTCCCGTGGCACAAATGCGGAATGACGAGACGCCGCTTTGCAGCGACTGCACGCACACGAAGCCCGTGTTGGGCGGCGTGATCGGCCCATAGAAGGTGGCGTAGCAATGCATGTGCTCGGGCGTGTACTTGATCATGCGGTGCTTCATCGAGTCGTCGGCCAAACTGTAGATCGGAATCGACTGGAAACGGCGCCAGCCGAGGCTGAAGATCAGCGGGTCCTTGTTCTTGAGCACCTTGCGATGCCAGCGGTGGCGCTTGATGCGCACTTGCAGGAAGCCCATGTTCTCCTCCTGCGGCGCCAGGCCGCCGACCACGATCGGAAAGTGCGGGTCAAAGTGCTCGACGAACTCGCACGGCACGTTCGCAATCTCGAGGCGAACGTAGGTACCACTCGTGTAGCCACGATACATGATCTGCAACTCGGGATCCTCGTTGGCGAACTCGCTCGCATCGATTTGTGCCTGACGCGCAAGTCGCGCCTTGGTGGCTTCGAAGAAGTTGGCCTTGCTCTCGTCGTCATCATCGTCGTACTCGGAGTTGAACTGCTGCTTGAGCTCGAGCTTCTTTTGGAGGCGCGTAATCTCGCGCGACTGCTCATCAACGTCGCCCTCCATCATGTCGTCTTCGTCGTCGATGACGCCATCACCGTCGCCGTCATGCTCATCGTCGTCCTCCTCCTCTTCATCCTCTTCATCCTCTTCATCCTCCTCGTCATACTCTTCTCCGTCCTCATCGTCCTCTCCATCCTCTTCGTCCTCTTCGTCCTCATCACCACGGCTACGTGATGAGCTTCCGCCAATCTTCTTGCCGGACACAAACTGCTCACCCGACTCGAGGTCCTCAAAATCGCCGTACACCTCTTCGTCGTCGTCGTCAGCTCCACCCTTCTTCTTGCCGGTGCCTAGGACAGCCGAGATGGTGGCTTGATCATCATCGTCGTCCTCGAGCTCCTTGTCGTCGAGCTTGTCGAACCAGTCCGACTCGGCAAATCTCACGCGAAGTTTCTCAACCAACTGGAAATAAGATGCAGGAATCAGTGTGTGCAGCACTTGCGCACTCGGCTGCATCGAGCACGCAACGTACATTATCGGGCGCATCCCACAAGCACACAGTGGAGTCGAGCTCTTCGGTCGAGGGTGACGTACGGCTCTTGACAGGAACGAACAAGTCGTCGTCTTCATCCTCGTCTTCCTTTGCACGTTGTTGGCTCGAGCGTGGAGACTTGGCAGACGAAGCCGATGATGATGACGACGACGAGGAGTACTGCTTCTCATCGCCATACACCACCTCCATCATGTTGGTTCGTTGTTTGAAGAGTGCCATCGTGCGCTCCATGATGGATTCACGCCACTTGCCGGCTCTTGAGGTCGTGAGATCGTCGTTGTCTTCGTCTTCCTCTTCCTCATCCTCGGCGTTGCTTGCAAGCTCAAACTTGTCGTCGTCGTCGTCATCATCATCGTCGCCGCCGTCGTCGCTCTCGACATCACCGGGAGCGGCTTCGTCGCCACTTGAATCTTCTTGGCCAGGACCAAGCGCAGGGCGTCGCTCACGAGTGTCGAGCGACATGACACGACCAGGCAGCAAGCTGATCGAGCTGTTTTGCAGCTGTTCGTCGATACCGCGTGTAGTGCCTTGCAGCGTTCGGACCATTGTCTCGCCAGGCCCATCGAACACCGAGATGCCCTCTTCATCTACGAGAGGCACAGAGATCAGTAGTGAGGGGGTAGGAAGGTACAGGAACAACATCATCACATACCACCCTCAGGCGTTGAGAAGTGAACCTTGTTGTCGGGAATCTCAATGTACGTGGCGTCTTTGTCATACTTGATGTGGCCCACGTCGCCTGTGTCACAAGTTCGCTTTTGGTATCAGTGGCGGCCACAAGGAGGTCATGAGCGATCGAGCAGAGGCTCATGGACATACACATTGGAGCGTAGAGCAACTTGTCCTTGGTGTTGAGCGACTTGCGCTGCACCTTCTTCTTGCCATCTGGGTCGTCGGACTTCATGATCTCGATCAGTCGTTCGGGCAGTGGGCATGGGTCAAGCAGTTGCGAGATGTGCGCGATCGAAAAGTCACCGCAGCCAGCAATGTGGATCTTGTTCGTGGGCTTGAGGTTACTGCCACGCAAGTAACCATACAATGCCACGCGGCGATCACACGTTGGCTCATCGATTTTCCTGAACCAGCACTTTGAATCAATACAACTGCTGCACAATGCCATGCCATAAAAGCGTGGGACCGCAGTGGTTCACCGTACTGCTGCGGATGTGTCAAGTCCTCGAGACGGTCGGCAATAAAGTACGGATGCGCCAAGCGCCATTGCAACGGACGGAACTTCATGACCGAAATGAAGCGAGCAATGTTCATCGTATCGCCCTTGGTGTACCACTTGTTGTAGTCGACACCCGAGAGATAGAACAGCTTCGATCCCTGCAGTGGCGCCGGAGGCAGCAGCAGCGGCGGCCGACAAGAGCGTTAAGGGCGTTTGTCCTCGGGCAAGAGGAGCACACACCAACAGGCAACGACGCACTTGGTAGATCTCAGTCCAGAAGCGTTGCTTGAGCTCCTTCTTCTTGCGCGCGACCAGCTTGGTGCTCTTGAAGAGATCGAGGTGCGAGAGCACGCCCATGACCTTGGGGAAGCCATGCACTTGCAGGATGTTGAGGAACTCGAAGGTCTCCATCTCGAAACCGTAGTGCGCGTCGATCATGAGCAGCACGAGGTCGGCCACCTTGGCGACATCCATCATCGAGCTGATGTCGTTCGGGCACTCGATCAACGTCAATCGGCGGCGCTTGCCCGAAACCACCGTGATGGGCCCCTGCACCTCGTTCACGTTCTGGCGCGTGTAGTGGCGCACCAGCGATCGAACCAGAGTCGATTTCCCCACCTGATAGACGAACGAGCGAGCGAGCGTATTTCGTGACGAACAAGTTAGCATCGCAGCGTTCTCATGGTATCCAAGTTTGCATGCTCTGTGGAATGAGATCGTACGCCTGGAGGACCGACAACGGCAACG
>ERZ778019.3027-NODE-3027-length-13616-cov-5.191431_pt1 | contig 13616 bp, 22 predicted proteins | sample MGYA00375749_ERZ778019 | MGnify/ENA primary metagenome ERZ778019 (study PRJEB29350, sample SAMN05389821) | bioreactor metagenome | isolation source: Ammonium sulfate bioreactor | place: South Africa: University of Cape Town | collected 2014-03-17 ... | reverse complement strand
GGCGATGATGACCGTGAACCAGGCGAGATCAGCGACGACCACGATAGCCGTCGTCCCTCGTCGTCGTACTCGCACCATCAGCACCACCAGTACCACCACCAGCACCACCATGCTCAGCATCATCAACCTCACAACGACATGCGATATCGCCCATACGCCGGTGGGCCCTATCAGCCACCGCCTCCACCTCCACCGTTCGCGCCATACGGCGGCTCCAGAAAGGTGCTGATGCCACCTCATGCACTGCCGCCGTCGGCGCCGCTCTATCATCCCTACAGCGACGCCAATCGCTACGAAGGCGACACGCGGTACCACTACCACTATCGACCGGACGCTGCCAGCAATGGCGGTCAGCCCATGCATTCTCGACCTCATACATCAACTGCCATTGCAATGGCAACACACCAACCACCGTCAGCCTCTTCGTTCGATGCTGATGCCACACGCAAATCAGCATCCATCTCCACTTCTTCTGCTTCTGCTTCTTCAGCAGCGGCATCATCATCATCATCATCATCAACCACTCTTGCATCGTCAACATCTTCATCGTCGTCATCCTCATCGTCTACGCGAGGCCGATCTCGCTCTCCGTCTCGCTCTTCCTCGACATCTCCGCCGAAGCGCTCTCACCAGCATAACCATCACCAGCAGCAGCAGCAGCACCATCATCACCATCACCATTATCCGTCGTACTCTGACTCGCGCTCGAGATCGCCACTGTCTCGCTCAAGATCTCGATCGCGCTCACCTCCCGAACGAAGCTCTTCATCACCCTCGCGAAGACACCGAACCTCTCGTGACTACTACGAGCCGCGAGAGTTGCGCGATAGCTCCGGCAGTAGCAGTAGCAGCAGCAGCAATCGCAACTACGACTCCTATCGACCAAAGTATGCCAACACCACCGACAGCACCTCCTCGGCGAACAACGCCAATACGCGCTCCCATCCATACAATCGAAGCTCTTCGACCTCGACCACCTCATCGACATCTTCTACTCGCGAACGCGACGCTTCATCAAGTCGCGAGCGAGAACGCGACAAGTCTCAACCTCGCAGTGATGCCTCTACTACCGCTACCCCGCCTACCGCTGCAGCCGATACACAGTACGTATCTCAGCCATGCATTCGATCAGCGTGCTTTTGTTAGGTAGTTACTTACTCACCCGTGCGCCGTAGAGCAAGCAGCAAGCCGCCCGTTTCGATCTTCAACAATACCGACCCTGCGACGAAGCCCAAGCTCCAAAATGAACCGCTGCCCAAGGACGCTCACCCATGGAGCACCACGACTCCGTGGCGAGAGCTTGGACGCCTTGCGTCGCCAAGCATCCGAACGCCCAACTCTGCTCATCCGCGCGTCGTCTCCAAGGTATCTTCGCCGTCAAACCAGCAATGCACTGCACTGCACTGCACTGCACTTCACGACCCGTGCACTCACCAAACGCACGCGTGCGCGCTTCATCTAGATTCTGTGCCAATCGTGGCGCATCATTCATCCAGACCCTTCCGCCGCGCTCTCGCAAGAACCAATCGACATCGCCGCTGAACCCTCCAAAGGCAAGCCATACCTTCGCGGCAATGCCAGCTTCCCTGATGTACGTCTCGCAAAGTCAACACGCCCACCAGCACACGGTCGCATCTTGTGAGTCACTCTCGCGTTGCTAATCTGCCCGCCGTTTGGGCTCGAACTTGCAGCAACCATCTGCGCCAGTGCGAGACCCGCGAACACCTCGAACGAGCACGCAGGCGCCACCAGTTGTTAACCTCACCCCAGTTTCGTTCGTTGTACGTTTCTAAGCTACTCATCCTCGTTGCCACTAACAGACACTAACCCCCTCACGACCTCTCTCTCTCTTTCTCTCGTTCTCTTTGTCGTCAGGTTGATGCAAACACGATCCACAATACGCGACTGCTCGTCGAGACAGCCACGCTCCAAAAGTCGGTGTTTGAAGCGTACGGCATTCATGAGATACCGCTCTTCTTCTTCTTCTTTCAGTGGCAGTTCTAACAACCGCCTGCGTGCATCACATAGCTTCGGGCCTGTACAGCACTTTCAGACCTTCCCGGACTTTAACCTCACCAGTGTACAAGTACGTACACGACACCAGTCGTCAGTTGCCCGACCCGTTCATTCACTCATTCGTTCATTACCTGGCAGTATTCACAAGAGCACCACGCGAAACAAGCTCTCGTACAGCTCACGCAGAACTTTCAATGGAAAATCGTGTTTGATCCAACGGGTATGCACCTGCTGCTGCCACCGCTGCTACTGTGGCTGGCCACTCACACGCTCGGTGATAGGCTGCCTTGAGGAACGTCGACTCAAACAAGCCAAAGAAAAGGTCGCAGTGCAAGACAACACGACAAAGGCCTACGATCCTTTCACCCAAGATGAATCCGCCGCCCAACAACAACAGCAGCAACAGCAACAACAGCAGCAACAACAGCAACAGCAGCAACAGCAGCAGCAACAGCAGCAGCAACAACAAATCAACGCACCGGTGCCCGGCATGCCTGCACAACCTAATGCCTACGGATACCAGCAGCCTTACCATCCTCATCCTCAATACGGCGCCTACCCGATGCCCATGTTCTTTCATCCGCATCACGGCTGGATTCATGGCGGCCACCCTCCTCCTCCTCCTCCGTTTGCCGCTCCAAATGCACCTGGTGCTCCCGTTTACGGAGTGCCACCGCCCTCATCGCAAGCACCAGTCGCCTCGGCTCAGGCGCTACCACTGCCGCCGCCTCCTGCCGGCGTACCACAACCGCCGCCGCCTGCGACACCGCCGCCACCACCGCCGGAAGCGCCTCCGCCTCCGCCTCCTTCTCTCCCACTGCAAGCTCCTTCGTTGCCGCCGCCACCTCCACCACCTTCGACTGCTGCACTGCCTTTGTCCGAGGTCGCGCCGTCACCCTCTCAGCCTCAACCTCAGCCTCCTCCGGCTGCAGCCGCAGTACAGCCGCAGCCGCCTGAATCGAAGCCTCTCATGTCGGTAGCTATCGCTGTTGCAACAAACAGCTCTACACCTGTAGCGCCCGTTGATGCCACCGGTCTCTCTGCGCCCTCGGAGCAGGTGTGTAGCAGTTGCACGATGTATCGATACGGCCACAGCTCTAACGATACATCGTTGTGGCTGTACAGAAGCCAAACGCCATGCCGGTACTGTCGGACTTTCCTGCATTGCGCATCCATCACTCGATCACGCGAGCAGATGTACACGAGGCGCTCCAGTCTATTCCGTATCGGCGCATCGTGCAAGAGAAGTACTACTGGTACATCGAGTTCTGGACCCTAGCCGAGCGGTATGCAACCATCTCTCTCTCTCTCTCTCTCTCTCTCTCTTTGTGCCTCTGTCGTGACTGCTCATATTCACATCGGTGCAACAGAGACATGGCCAACGCCTACTTGCTGAATCGATTCTATGGCTATCCTCCACGGGTGTTTGTGTACGTAATCTCCATCGCTCTAGATCGCGCTCTCTAGGCAGCCGAGATACCAATGCGCGTGTATGTTGGTGATTCAGCTGCCCGTTCGTCGAGCAAGATCCAAGCGTGGTATTGGAAGCACATCGCAAGCTCGAAGCGGATTTGATCTTGCGTGCTATCGCCGATGCCAAGCGCTCGGTCATCGAGCTGATGATTGTCGATTCGGTCAAACGCTGGCGCGCGAATCCCGAACTCTTTCGCAAAGTGGTACGCCAAGCTCGTTGTTGGATGATATCCCACGATTCTCTTGCAACTTGATTGATGGTTTTGTTTGCATTGGTTCAACAGGCTGAGACGCAGGCTACGGAGCGAGAGCGTGTAAAGAAGCGCAAGCGTGACGAGGATTCTCCACTTGCGGCTGTCGAGTCATCCGAGGCTCCTTCCACCATCAAGTCGGTGGCAGTGTCGTCGGCACCACTACCATCGGCACCGCTACCCAACAAGATCAAGCCTGAGATCTCGTTCAAGCAGCGAGCGTACAGAAGGCCTGAGTCGCCGGATGTCAAGCGTCGCCGCATCGCTCCAGCCTCTGGATACGACTCCGACTCCTCCTACTCCTCGTCCTCTTCATCATCTGCTTCCTACCGAAAACGACGAATTCGGCGCCGCTCTCGTTCTCGATCTCGTTCTCGTTCTCGATCACGATCGCGATCTCGATCTCGATCCCGTTCACGATCCCGCTCTCGTCCACGATCTCGATATCGGTATCGAGACCGTGGTCGCCGCCATACTCGCGCCGACATTTCGAGCGATGACGATTCGAGCAGCTACAGCAACAGTAGCGATAGTGACAGCGATCGTAGCGACTCGGACAGTGGCAGTGATTCATATTCGAGCAGCAGCAGCGACGACGACCGACGCAAGGTCGTGCCACAGAAGAAGCACGCGTCAATCACTACGTCTCGTTCGCTCGTACCGCCAGACGAACAGAAGCAGCTCGGCCTCGCGAGACCAGCTCCTGAGCCGTCGCGCGCCTCCGATGCCGTGGTGGTATCGGTGAAGCCCGAGCGCAGTGCCGTGCGTGCCGTGGGCCTCGACGAATCGCCACAAGCCATGTCGATCGAGGAGCCTGCAAAGCCTGAGCCCTCAGTACCGCCAGCCAATGCACCGGTTGCGATCGCGAGCGCCGAGCCACCTGCAGCCGCCAAGGCTGTGCCCAAGAAGCCCAAGACGACCGCCAAGACTCAACGTATTGCCACCAAGCCCACTGCCGAACCAACGCTCGACGCCACTGCCCCTCCACTTGCCGTCGATGGCGTCTCGACCTCGACTGCGCCGTCAGCAGACGACGACACGATCGACGAGGAGGATGAGTACTACATTGAACTTGCGATGCAAGAGCGTGCCGATGCCTTGGCGCAGCAGCAGGAACAAGAAGCGCGCGAGGCAGAGGAGACTATGGCGTTTGTACAGGCACACTACAAGATCCCGAGCGTCTCGCGAACGTGCAACATGCATCAGCTGGCTGCGATGCGCCGCGAGGAGCGGCTGTCGCTTCGCCGCAACAAGAGCGTGCCAGACACACCGCTTTCGCAACCGGCGCTCGCCACCAGCGCCGCACAGGCCGCGCGCGAGCTCCGCCTCTCGCAGCGACGTATCGCATCGGTCGCCACCGATCTCGAGATCCTGCAGTTCAATCAGCTCAAGTCGCGAAAGAAGCGACTGGCCTTCTGGCGGTCGGACATTCACGAGTGGGGCTTGTTTGCTCTCGAACCTATCGAAGCCAACGACATGGTCATTGAGTATATTGGCGAGGTATGGAACACTAGTGTCGACGTGGTCAGGAGATCTTGCTTCGAACGAACGAACAATCGAACTCAATCACTCACACTCTCTCACTCTCACACTCTCTCACAGGTTATCCGCCAAAGTACTGCAGATCTTCGAGAGAAGCGCTACGAAAAGGTCGGTATCGGAAGTAGCTATCTGTTCCGTGTCGACGATGACACGATCATCGATGCCACGAAGCGAGGTAACTTGGCTCGTTTCATTAACCACTCTTGTGAGGTATGTGCCGGTGTTGGTTGCGCTGGTGAGCAAGAGGAGAGAGACTGATTGAAGTGTGCGTGTTTGTGTTTGGTTCGCAGCCCAACTGCTACGCCAAGATCATCACAGTCAATGGCGAAAAGAAGATTGTAATTTACTCGAAGCAAGACATCAATACGTGGGAGGAGATCACGTACGACTACAAGTTCCCGATCGAAGAGGAGAAGATCCCTTGCCTGTGTGGCTCGGCCAACTGCCGTGGTACTCTCAATTGAGCTACCACCTACTACTGCTACTACCACTATTCTACTGCTGTGCTGTGTTGTGTTCCACGACGATGCGCATGCAATGTTTCATAGATGATATCTATTGGTAGGGCACGTTCGTTCGTTGGTTTTGTTTGTTCGTTTGTTTGTTGTGACACTCGAGCGATCGTGTGTGTGCGTGTTGCTCTTATTTGTATCGAAACATCCCATCCAATCCAATCAATCACTCGGGAATAAACTCCCTGCAAGCCGTTGTATTCTAATCTATCTATTGTGCGTTCGTTACTCAGCTCTTTCTCTCTATCTCTCTCTCTACCTACTCACGAATGATGCCGTCAAAAGAACCTCGGTCGGTTGTAGCGTTACTTCCAACTCGCGATTCGCAATCTACTCATCTCTATCTCGCGTGATCCTCCTCCGTCGTCGCCGAGGCGGACAGGAAGACCCAATCAAAACTGAACTCCAAGCAACGAGAGTGCCGTCGCTTGCTACTGCGATCCGCCGACGAGCAAGTGGACCGGCTTGGGGTCCTTGAGCAACTTGGCCGTGCGAGCAGCGCCAAAGATACGCTTCATCTCCATGGAATCGAACTTGGTGAAGGAAACCAGCACGCTTCCCTCCGATGCTTCGCCCTGGAGCATGTTGACGACCTCGGCGTAAAAGTGCGCGTTCTGCGGGAGGCTGTAGAACACTACGTGCTGGATGCCTCGGATCTTGTAGCTGTTCGACGTCGAGTGCAGGGTTGTTAGTCGCGCGCTTCCAGTGTCAGGATTCGGCTGCTTGATTGGGCGTCCTCGTACCGATGGAAGAAGTGGAAGCGCTCGGTATACAGCATGAATGGACGCCTTCCATGGAAGAATAGGTTCCTCGCTCGAGATACGTCGCTCGTACTCGTGTAACTATCCCGCGTCACATGCACATGGTGAGCGCATCGTTCGACGGGAGATCACGAACCACACGAGAAGAAGTACGTACTCGCTGCACGAACAAAATGGAATCTCCTCCTGGTTAAAGTAGTTGCGCACTCGTACGTAGTTAAAGTACGATGGAATGAAGATCATGGTACGGCCCGACATGGACACACGCAGCCGAGGAAAGACCTCGTTGACAAAGTAGTTGAAGCGCGTGTCCTCGAGGAGCGACAACTCGGTGCATGGCACTCTCTCGAGTCGTTGATGTGCGTGCCCGACCACTTGGTGCACGGCTCCTACTTCATCCTTGGAGACGAACCGCAGCAAGCCTTCGTAATCTGTTCATACAATTTGATTGTGTTAAACGACCAGAACACGAGAGACGCGAAAGGCGAGAGAGAGAGAGAGAGAGAGAGAGAGTACATACTGACACACATGCGCGAAACGAAAGAAGTAATCTCGGGAGTCACGAATGACGAGAGCAAGATGGTTTGACGATAATACTTGGCCCTAGATGAGCAAGAGCCGATTGAGGTCATTACTAATGCCAATCGTTACCAATGCACAGCCAATCCATCGATCGGTCATGGGCATACCAGCCATTCAACGCCCAAGGTCGAACTCGCGAGAAGTCCGTGTCTCGCGTCTGTCCCGGGATCTCGTTGATGCGCGAGAAGATGAACTCGATATGCTCCCAGTTCTGCATCAAGAACACATCGGTCTGTTCCATGACGACGATCTCGATCGACGACAAGAAGTCGCAATCTCCCTTGGTCAACCTTGATCACGTGCAAAATCGGCCATCGTGTGTCAGTTCCGTATCAAGCAAGACCGACGAATGAAATGGATGGATGGATAAGATGGAGGCATACTTGGAGCCGTCGATCAGTGTGCGCAGACCCAATGGAGAGGCGATGATGATGTCGGACTGAAAGAAGTCGGCATAGAGCTGCGAGTACTTGCGTGTAATGTGCAAGCCGCAGCGGAAGCAATCGTCCGTGTTGCCTCGAAACATCCAGTTGAAGTCGGCTGGCTTGGCTGTCGAGCATCAATTTGATTCGATTCCAATGCAATTCGGTTCGAGTCGAGTCGAGTCGAGATTGATTGAATTGCGGCAGTGAGTGGATACATTCAGATGGTTGATCGTTGAATGGAGGTGGCACTGTGTCTATATATACCTGGATCTACTTCTTCATCGTCCTCGACCGAGAACTCGTTATCGAACCGCTCGAGAGCCGTGTTTGCACGAGCGGAGGTTCCAGGCGGGAGCTGAAATCCATCACGATTCGGGTGCCAGTTGGTTCGTCAGGTTCGCGGTTCGTCTGCAGGTCGTCGTCGACCGATGGATGCCATTCACTCAGCGTACCAGTGCGAGAATCATCTTGACAACCTCGTAGGCCGAGCTACGCATTGGCAGCAGGATCAAGACCTTGGGACGAGTGAAGCCCTGATCGCGAATCTCCCTGTGCATCGGCATCGCCAAAGTGGTGCACGTTTAGCAAGCACGCCACCAGCGAGCGTCGTATCGATCGAACACGTACAATCGATCGGGCTTCGGAAGGTTGACGCTCGTAGCAGCGGCGTCCTTCTTGCCCTTCTTCTTGTTGTTCTTGCGTAGGAGCTCCTCTTGCGCCTCAATGTCGGCGATCACCTTCTCACGAGCTCGAATCTTGCCGGTATTGTTGACGATCATATCTCGGCTCCTGCTCGATCAGATTGTCATCGTGAGAATGGTGCTGCTCTCGTTGGTGGATGTCGAATGCGTACTTGAGAGCGTGGTTCACGCAATGCAGAATGTAGGCACACCGTATCGCAAAGATGTTGCCCGTGTTGACGAGCGTGTACATGACGTCTCGATACGAATCGAAGATTGGATACATAGTGGTTGCGAGCTCGACGTTGTGCTGGAGCTCCGCGACCTTGAGCTCGTCTGGATCATCGTCGTCGTCTTCTTGGCCCGCCTCTTCTCGTTGCTGTTGTTGCTCGGCCTCTTTGCGTTGGACCACAGAGGCCGAGTACAGCGAAGCGTCCGAGGTCCAGAGCGTGTCAGCGCCCTGGATCAGACGAGAGCGCACGCCGATCTTGGCGAGGTCGTGATCAAAGTCATCGATCGAGATCGGAGTCGGAAGCGCAGTGACGGGCTCGGTCGGTGGCTGCTCATCGGACGGCAGCTCGAGCTTGAGGGGAGACGGCACATACGTGATGCTCCCGAGTTGCTTCTTGAGATGCACCATCGTTGGATCGAGTTGAATACGAACGACGGCATCGCGAGGAAGCGACTGCAATGCCTCGGCTGGGTATGCCAGTGATTCGGTCGAGAAGGCCGTGATCGAGCTGCCAGCCTTGGAGGACGACGAGGTGGCTAGATGCAGCGTGGCGGCTTGTTGGTCGACGTCTTGCATGATCGAGCTCGATAGCTCGCTGCCGTAGTGTCGTCGAAAGTGATTCGACACGAGCTCACTATCATCGAGCTCATGCTCCTCATCGTCATCATCGTCATCAGCGCCGGCAAGAGCATGGCCAGCATCATGAGTGCCATCTTCGTCGCCATCAAGGTGTTGATCATCGTCGTCTTCTTCGAGTGCCAACACTTGATCAAGCGTCTCTGAAGCGCGCGCTCGTCGTTGATATCGCTCGTAGTCCCGTTGATCGCGAGCCTCTTGATCATCATCATCATCATCGTCATCATCATCATCCGCTTCATCGTCTTCATATCCACCATCCTCGTCGTCGTCGTCGTCTTCATCATCATCCCCATCGTCGATATCGTCGTTGTGATCACGGTGGTTGGCGGCGCTCGATCGCTTGTCACGAACGAGTCCCTCGTCGGCTCCCGAGTCCTGAGCGACGCCCAACATCGACAGCAAGTGCGAGTAGGCCGGTTGATCGTCTTGCTGCGCCTCGAGCTCCAGCTTCGCCAGCACCGCGTCGTCGAGCTCCTCGGCCTTCGAAGTCGTTTCTTGTTGCTTCTCGCGTTGTGCTCGATCGTACTCCCAATCGAACGCACGATCCTCTTGGGTCTTTCGTCGTTTGCGGCGTATCTGTGGCCCGCGCTTGCCGCCGCCACGACCGCCACCGCCACCACCACGGCTGCCACCACGGCCACCGCCACCACCACCTCTTCCAGAGGCTCGCTTTCGTTTGCCCATGATCACCGAGCTCTTGCAGGAGCTGCAGCAGATGCAGGTGGTGATGCGTGCGAGAGCGAGCAACGAAGCAAGTGAAGGAGCGAAGAACAGCGATGCGACAGTCGTCGTTCACTTGAACGAGAAGATGGTTTAGTTTATACTGGTAGATTACAGCCTAATGACAAAAACGGGCTCTCTTGGTGCGCAGCTGTCAAACGATACGATCGCATACATGACATTAGAGGAGTGAACGACGACGACGACGACGTAGACGACGACGTAGAGGAGGTAGAGGATAGTTTGGGTGTGAGTTCGATGATGAAACACGAGCAAGTAAACAAGCTGGAACATAGTAACGATGAGATGAAACACATTGGAAAGGAGGGGTTCGATGCGGGTTTGACGAGAGCAGGGAGCGAGCGAAGATCGATCGACATGCGACAGAGAGAGGCACTGTACAGGTGGGTGGTTGGTTGGTTGGTTGGTTGGGCAGGTACGCGAGAGCGGGAGCGAGTGGTTACGACGGGAGGGCAGGTGTAGGTCGCTCGATACGCCACGAGCACACTCACTCGAACACAGCGGGCTACGTAGTGGGTTACGGCTTACGACTGAGCCAACTGGCTCGAGCAGTAAGGGAGAAAGTTGTTGTCCTCGGCACGACGCTGCGAGATCGAGGTGTAGGCCGGGTGGAGGTTTGCGGGGCAGTCACCCATGCTGCGCGAACGTATGCGGTGGCGCTTGCCGGTCAAGGGCGAGTACTTGAGGAAGGTGGGCGAGTTGGGCGAGTGCGCGAAGCTGAGGAACTCGAGCGCCGCCACTTGCGACTCGTCTTGCTCGTGCTCGAAGGGACTGTTGAGCGGCAGGGGATTGTGCGCTCGCGCCGGAGGAGTTCCAAACTCCTCGTAGTCGTCGGGATGCGCGGCCATCGGCGGCGGCGACGAGCACGGCAGCAAGAAGCTCAACGGTGAGTCGCACCGAAGAGCCTCGAGCTCCGAGAGGAAGGCATTGCTGCTGTGGTTGGTGTTGGCCGCGTAGTTGGTGGTGTTGTACGGGTGGTTGATGGCCGAGTAGTTGGCGTTGTTGGTGGTGGCGTTGTGGATGAGGTTGATGTTGGTGGCGTTGCCGAGAGTGATGGCATGGAGGTTCTGGTGCGGAACGAGATACAAGCTGCCGTCGCTATCGTCTTCGGGGTCGTTGGAGATGCCGAGCGTGAGACGCGACGACGTCGGGTTGGGGAAGTCGAACGCGGGGGCGACGTAGTGGTGGTGGCGACCGTGGTGGCCGTGGCCATGGCCATGGCCGCCGTAAGAGATGGAGCCCGTGGAAGCAGACAAGGGGTTGGCGGCCGTGGTCGACAAGGCTCCAAAGAGCGGCGAGGCACACGACGAGCGCGTTTCAGCTCCGACGCTGCCGCTGCCACCGCTGCCGCTGCTGCTGCACAAGATGCTGAGAATCTCCTCGGACGCCAGCACTTCTTCGGTTACCTTCTCGGCTCTGAGAGAGAGAGAGAGAGAGCAGCCAGCATAAAGACGTCAATACTCGTAGACTCGTACGACGATCGTCGGCATCACGCAATCGATAACGTACACGAGCGGAGCCGGCGGTACGATGGGCAGGTTGGAGAAGGAGGGAGTCTTGACGAAGCGCGGAGAGATCAACGAGCCCTCGCGATCAAAGAGCAGGTTGGTGTCGCTCTTGCACAGGGTCTCGGCTCGCAACGACTTGGCTCGCACGGGACCAAAGGCGCCGCCGCCTCCGGCATTGGAGGCGCTCGGTTGCTTCATCAAGGTCGCCATCTTGCGAGAGAGAGAGAGAGAGAGAGAGACAAGGGGATTGGAATATGTACACTAGGAGCGTGTAGGGAGCGAGGGGATGCGAGTTGCTTGTACAGAGAGAGGGCCAGAGATGGCAGATATTCGATGAGAGAGAGAGAGAGAGATAGCACGAGGTAGATATCGAGGGAGGCGGTTGTACGAGGTGCGTGCGTTTGAGAGTATGTGTGGGGTTGGTGGGTGAGTGAGGATACAAGGGATGATACACAGGTGGCTGTAAGGGCGGGTGTGGTGTGCTGCTGATGCTCGCTACTTCACTAACGTACAACACAACGCAACCACACGAACGAACGAACGAATGAACGACGTAGATATGCGGGAACGCGCGTCTATCCAACAAGCAAAGTCAAAGACTGATGGTATCCTACGATGTCCCAAGCTTCGACGTGGAGTTGAGGGCTTGTAGTGTGGTGGGCTTGGGCCTGGCAAGAGTCTCTGGGGTTCGAGAGAGCGAGAGCGAGAGTACGGTCTGGTCTGAGGTCTTGGCGCCAACGCGTGCGTGCGTGCGTACGTGTGCTGAGCGTAGAGGAGAGAGAAAGAGAAAGAGAGAAAGAGACCGAGAGCACGGAGGAAGAGAAAATCTCCTGCGTAGCGCAAACGAGAGCTCCTGATCCGGGGTACTGAACATGTTAAGGATACGTCCAAGCTCTCCAGTGCCCCGGGTTTGCTCTCCTGAGGCGATTCCGCCCTTCATTGCTCGATCAAAAATGCGCGCTCCAGCTCTGACAAGGTGGAAGAGGAGGCAGAAGCTGAGGCACGATCACGATCGGATGCCTTGGTTGTCGCGGACGCAGCGGCGAGGTCCGGGCTCGTGATGGCAAACTCGAAAGATAGCCGCAGAATCTTGGTTGCCATCTCCCTCGGTGAGTAGCTCCGAGCGTAGCAGAACTCGCGCTTTTGCATGCTTGTGCAGTGCAAGGCGCAAGAGCTCCCGGCAACGCTCCAGCTCGTGTTTGTCGGCCCCGCGCTTCGTCTGACACAAGACATGCAAGATTCGCCGCACCACTATACTCGAGTGCAACCGCCGCGTTCCTCTCCGCGATTTTGGCCATTCGGCCAGCGCGGCGGCCTCGAACGCTTCCTGCACGTCGGGAAGGACAGGATCCAAGGCGATCTTCAGCTCCTCTCCTGGTAAAGTGGCCACATGTACTGCAAACAAGTGGTGCGCCATATGCGTGCGGTTGGTTTGCCGGAAGGAAGGAAGAATAAGATCGCCGCCATCGACGCCAAACGAAGAATTACACACGTTGCCTAGGTATTGCGCAGGTGCAGCAAGTAGGTCGAGTCTCGACCGAGGTTACATTGCTGGCGTAAGTGCGTGAGTGATTGAGGGCGAGAGAAGTGAGAGAGGTGGTACTCGATTGCCGGCTGTTGCCATTGTGGAGATCTATTGTAGCTATCTTCGTGAGTGCCGCAATCTTGAGTTCAAGCTGTTGTGTAGCAGCCCTGTGGCGTTGGCGAGATGCTTTAGTTGATCGACTGCGTGACACTGACGAACCACCACCTTTTGCTCGGCAACCTAAGATCCACTCGGTCAACGTTGTGTGCTTTGCGGCGAGGTGAGCGAATTAGCCAGCGTAACCCATGGATATCGGATTGGAGTGGCGCATTCAATGTCGCGGTCGAATAGAAATGTGGAGTTGACGATGGTGACGATTTGACGGGGTGTGTGTATGGGGGGAGAGAAGTGCGTGGAGTCGAGGTTGTGGGATTCTTGGTAGCGGGTGGATTTTCCGGTGCTGGTGAAGGTGGTGTAAGGTGGTGTAGTTGGCTCATTTGTTTGCTTGCCTGCTTGCGCGTGTGTAGCGTGTGTAGCGCAGTGTGTCCATTACGCACTCGCTCTCTCGCACACCCGCTCTCGCTCCTGGCTAGTTCAATCCTTGGTGTAGGTAGTCGTAGATAGTGTTTGTATTATTTCCTCCTCGTCTATTTTGTTTGTACAATCTTGTTTCTTTTGGTTTATTTGGTCCGTGTGCGTGCGGGCGTGTGGGCGTGTGATATATTAGTT
>ERZ778019.3012-NODE-3012-length-13684-cov-11.606061_pt1 | contig 13684 bp, 19 predicted proteins | sample MGYA00375749_ERZ778019 | MGnify/ENA primary metagenome ERZ778019 (study PRJEB29350, sample SAMN05389821) | bioreactor metagenome | isolation source: Ammonium sulfate bioreactor | place: South Africa: University of Cape Town | collected 2014-03-17 ... | reverse complement strand
GCGTTCTTGATCTTTTTCTTTCTCTTTAGCAACAGTCAGATAATCATTGTTGCCATCGGTAGATTTAGTTGAATTAGATTCGATTGAAGATAGTTTGCTGTTTAGAATTTCAACTTATGTGGTAAAACACCATTCCAAAGTTGAAAACGACTCTTAAGATAACTACGAAGAAGACGTGATTCAGCATTGGCTTTGATAGCTTTGAGAATGGCTGCATCAACAGTAGCTTGAGCTTGACGACGTTCTTCGCTAAGTTGAGGTTTCTAAACGAACAGAAATCGAATTCAAGTGTCATGTTTTCTTTTTTGTTGTTGTTAAATTGAGAGCAAAATGACGAATGTTTTTGAAGATGAAGAAGAATAATGATTTTTTACTAAAATTACCTGTTGTTGTGTGTTGAAAATGTCTTTTTCGGCATTTTTCTTTGGAGTACGAACACGTTTGAAGAATTTGTCATCGAATTTATCGAAGTTCGACGAGGACAAATCGAGTTTTGTACTTGTAGCAATCACATAGATTTGATTAACACGACTTAATGATACACCATTCAATTTCTTTGGACCTAAATAACAAACAAAAAAATACGTCGAAGATCAGACAAAATTATTCTCATTACCAGAAACTAACAAAAGTCCTGATGGTAATTGACGAACGATAACAACACGCTGAAACAAAAAAAATATTAAATTAATTTCGAAATGATGAAGAAAAAAAAACGATTGATTGAATTCGTACTTTTCCGGCATGTTTACCAGCAACAAGAATGACAACAGTACCGGGTGTAAGTGTCGATCGAAAGTTACGTGGATGACTAGCGAAAGCTTTTCGTTTAACTGCGAATTTCTTTGGCAATTCTTCGGTTGGATAGTAACGTGGCTATAGAAAAAAAAAACAAAGACGAATAGAATTACTAGAAAATCATAGTTCGATTTTTCTTTTACAAATCGTTTTGTTCGGACAAGACGTTCTTTGCCATTACGATCGCCGCCAACTGGTTTCTTTTTAAGTGCTAATGTACGAGCTTTCTTCTTTTGAATACTGCCGGCTGTTTTTTGTGTTTTATTTGCTTGTAATTGAGCTTGAGCAGTTTTCCATTTGCTGATACGATACAAAGCACGTCGATGAAACATACGACCACGTGAAAATCGCATAAGACCACTGTTAGTCAAAACTTGATTCGAATGTGAATTGACGACTTTTTTACCACTGGCTGTTGTTTTGGGTTTTTGAACTTTCGAACCAAGACCACGTGTAACTAATGTTTGTCGTGGTTGGGTTGTTTTAACAACAGTTGTAGTTTTGGTCGTTGTTTTAGCTTGACCAGCTTTGGTTGGTGCCTTAGCCGAAGGAGTTGACATTATTGAATATTCTTGTTTTTCTTTGTTTTCTCTGAAAGATACAAATGAGAACGAGAGAGTCAGTAAGGAAAAATTCAACGAGAAAACAAAAAAAAGTTTAAAAGAGATATCGAAGAAGAAATAGTGAAGTAGAAATATTGCATATATGTTTATAAAATCGGTAAAATGATGTTATTCGATCCTCCAATCAAAGTCAAGTGTTTCGATGAACATTATGCAAGAAAATTCTCGAATAATTTTATGATTTCGAATTTATTTTGTATTTTGAGAAAAAAATTTCTTGAAAATTTTTCTTTTTATTTCAAATAAATTTCTTTTTTGATTGAATTCTATTCGAATAAAACTGATTGGTCAACTTTGCATCTATAGAATATAACAAGGGATGAATCATCATTATCGTCTGAGGCATTAATCAAGAAAATGAGAATAAATGTACGATACGCGTTTGGTATGGTTTTGTTCTTTGTAACGCGACATGATTTTTCTTCGAAAATCTTTCCTGTTTGTTTTTCTTCTTGTATCTTTTTACCGATGAGAAGAAGGAAGTAGATCGACAAGTGTTTTTCTTTCTTTCTCTTTGCCTGTCTTTGTTTTGCTTTTTTTTTTCGTTTAGCATTTTTATTATCTAATTTCATCAAATAAAGCTAACAATTTTATCATGAATTACAGTTTATATCATGTTTTCTAATGTTGTCTCTCTATCAAATGACAAACTAATCAAAATCAGATGTAGATATGCTCTTTTCTTTATATCTTTTTCGTCCTTTTTTTATGTATTAAATTAACTTATTTAAACAGATCTTGATGATAAATTTGTTTTTTTCTTCTATATGATCTACATTATTTTTTCCTCCTTGGTTTTTTTTTATTATGAGTCTATGACAAGCAGATGAGTGACGCTCTATACAAGCGCTAGTTCTATTCGTTGTGATAACATATACATCGATGTATAATACATATAGAATATATAAAGATAGAAAGAGAATGTATTGTGCATACATCTATCATCACTTTTCGTGTGTTCTGTTGTCTGAAACAACATTGTTTCAGATGGATTGCCAAGCTTTAGTAGTACTACTTATTTTTCCTTCGTTTTCTTGTTCTCGTTCTTCTTTGTGTGTGCGTGCGTGTGTGTGTGTGTGTGTGCTGTCTTGTCGATCGTTACCATCATTGCTTATTTGTTAATAGCTCGACATTGTATTTAGATACAAAATATATAAAGACGAGAAGTTCAGATTATTTTTCCTCGATATCGATATATCGTTTGTAACTTAATGTATATGGTCAAGATAAGCAAACAATTCGATTAGCTACATATTACACTATCCTATATGTTGTTACTAAAAACAAATTTATCGAGAAAAGATTGTCTATTTATATAGATCCAATTGCTAATAGTGAAGAGAATTTGCCTAATAGTCCATGTGTCCTTGCCATCATTGATGTAAACAGCAGACAGATCGTGCGCGTCCAACTTATACTTCGAGGCCATATCTGACGTCAGCAAATAGAGAAGTTTCTCTCTATCGATTCGGTTTCTGTCTCTTTCATTCTTTTTGCAACACGCTCTCATCGTCTAATAATCATTATGAATATATGCGCAGAATCAACATGATATGTCGATTAAAGTAAGAGTAAGACTAAGACATGCATAACTAAGATGCGATGCCATCTGAAACGCACACAGCTCGGTATGCAATAATGTTAGTGTTTGTCTGTCTGTGTGTCTGTGTGTGTGTGTGTGTGTGTGTATATTATTTTCTAAATTAGGACATCGAATCAAGAGAGAAGAAGAAGAGAAAACCGAATAAGAAGAGGTGATCGTTAAAGGATAACAGTAAACGACTTGTTGTCCATAATTGCTACACGCACACACAAATACTGCTGTGCCATTTGTTCTCTTCCCCATTTTGCAAACGGGCGGACGAGTCAAGCAGGGCTTATGATAACGTAAATATAACCAGTAGTCGTTACGAGACAAAGACGAGTTGCAGGGCTCTATAGAAAGAAAGAGCGAGGAGCACAAACAGAGAAAGAGCGATTTCTTCTTCTTCTTCTTCTTCTCCTTCTTTCCTTTCAACTTGTTGCTAGCCTTCCTTTTTGTATAGAGACAGTGAATGTGTTCGTAACCCACACGGAGATTCTTCTTTTTGAGATGCCACTATGTATATTAAAAAAAAAACGTGAGAAAAGAAACATATAACAATTAGATTTGCATTTATTTATTTATTTAGTATTCTAATCATTTTCATCTGGATATCTATTTGTTTTTCAAGATTTTTCTTATTGAAATAAAAGAGACAACCGAAACGAATTAGAAATTCTCTGTTTACATCATGGTACTTAAATTGCCTCCACTTGAATTTACTGAAGCACTTACAGATTCACCTGAATTTCGTGAGAAATTACGTCAACATGAGAATGAACTTGAAAACACGTCGAATTCAATAAAAACCTTAATAAAAAAACTCAATGAAGTTATGGTAGCTAGTAAAAGTATGTCAAATAATGAAACGAAATTTGACATTTAACACTGTTATTTACGTTTTAGCCTTATCAAAAGCATCGAGAAGTGTTGCAGAAACATTGAAAAGTTTCAAATTTTTTGTTGTTGGAAGTAAACAGACTGATGAAGAACGAGATATTGGTTTGTCGTTTTCATGTTCAACGAATTGAAATATTTACTCTTTTCTTTTTAGAATCATCTCTTTCCTATATGGGCGAAGTTATACATCGAATTGAAGAAGCCAGAGATACACTTGTAAGAAAATTTTGACCAAAACGAAAAAAAAACAATACTAAATTTGTGATTCAAATAGAGTGCATCATCAGAAACATATTTAAAGAAATTAGATGAATTTCGTAAGACAACAATCGGCAAAGCAAAGGTTTGTTTTCGAATAAAATCATCCGTTGATAAGATATTTTTTTTATTCTATTCGATTTTTAGAATAGAAAAAAAGAATTCGATAAGAGTACGCAACGTTATTGTGCATTGATCGAAGCGAATATGAAAATCCCAACAAAACGATCAGATTTATTTCAAGAAGTAAGAGAAATTGTTTTTTTATTAGGTTTGAATTGATAATTTGGCTTGTTTAGGCGGATGCAAATCTTCAAGTTCAAACGAAAAAATTTCGTGAAGAAACACTCGATTATGTTTTCTTATTACAACAAGTTCAAGAGAGAAAAAAATTCGATTTCGTCGAAACAGTATGACATTTAATTTCAAAATATCGAATCATTTGCAGTTCAACTATCTTTAGCTTTTGGGTTTAATGCTTAGTTCTTTATCGTTTTATCATGCTGGTAAAAAAAGTCTAAATTTAGATTAAAAAAAACTCAACGTGTACTTCTAGGTCAAGAAATCTATAAAGAATTCGATTATTTTATGAGATTTTTACATGAGCGTGTCTTGAAAGTAAAACAAATGAATTTATATTTTTGCGTTGGGTTATTTATAGTACTTTGTTTTCCTAGTGTCGAGAGAATTTCGATTGTTTTCAACGTGAAGGTGAAGATCTCAAATGGAAAATGTTAATGGTTCGATTTGTTTTCACATGTTGCTATTTTTTGATTGTGTTATTTTGGATTTTGTAGAGACCAGAAGATCATTTACTTAAAAATCAAGAATATAATCGTGAAGGTTATTTGTTTCTTATCGAACGAAGTACGAATGCATTTTTATGATTGAAATCAAACTACGTCATTTTTTTAAAGATAAAATCATTGGCACAACAGCTCTAACGAAATACTATTGTCAATATCGAAAAGATATAAGTCTCTTGCGAATGATAAATTTCACTCAAACAAGTACGAAACAGGTAAGCCAATGGAAATCAAATGTAAAGTACATGACATTCGTTGTGTTTTCGTTGAATATATCGATGAAATGTTAAAATTTGACTTATTCTTAATCACGATTGACTTGTCACGTTGTTGAGAACTAATAAAACTAATCGAAGACGACAAGCCGAAGAGAAAAAACTATATAAACACTTCAAGAAAAGACAAACTAATTAGCCAAACAAGAAATTAAGAGAAAATATTTTTGTTGTTTTTCTCTTTCAGTTAAGTCCGTATGATGTTTTCGTACGAAAATGTGTCGTTCATGTTGCCGATGAAAAACTTGACAAGCGGTTTATGTTCGACATTCATGCGATTGAAAAAGGTGCCCTATCGGATAAACCGATGATATTAACCTTTCAAGCGATGGCAGATGACGATTTAGAAGCATGGCTGTCAGTTATGGAAGGACAAGTGACTGTTCAAAGGCCTCAAGTTGCATCAAAAACTGAGATGCAAAGTAGAATTTTTCAAAAAACAAAAACAAAAACTAAATTCTAAATCTCGATCGTAGATGAATTGGACGAAGTGGGAATTGATTTTGTTAAAAAATGTATCCACATTGTTGAACGTCGAGGTTTACACGAGCAAGGTCTCTATCGTGTTGTTGGAATGCAATCAAAAGTCAACTCAGTTGTAGCTTCATACTTTGGTAAACAAATATCAATAGATTTTTTTTCGATTAAACGTTTTTCTATGACAAAATTTTAGATTCACATAAAACTCTCGGACAGAAATTATCGACACATATCGATGATGATATCGAATTGAAAACTGTTTGTTCAGCGTTGAAATTATATTTACGAACATTAAAAGAGCCGATCTTTACATTTAAACTGCACAATCGGTTTATCGAAGCAGCTAGTAAATGAAATCGAATCAAATTTTCATTGGATTTTAACGTTTTTTTTGTTTTTCTTTAGTGATTGACGATAAAGCTGAACGAATTCGAACGTTATTCACTCTACTTAAAGAATTACCTAAGATTAATATTGAACTTCTGCGTATTCTAATCACACATTTGAATAAGTAGGAAATTCTTATTTGTTTATTTGAAAAAAAATGAATGTTTTGTTCAGAGTATCGAAACATAACGAAAAAAATCTAATGACACCAGTTAATCTCGGTGTTTGTTTTGGTCCATCATTGCTTCGGCCTGAAATCGAAACTGTTTCATCGATTTATGATATTAAATTTCGAAACGCTATCGTCGAATTTATGATTATACATAACGAGAAAATGTTTCAATCGAAACTTGACCAACACGAAATCGATGAAATGGTCGGAACGAACGATAACGAAGACAATCCAGTAGCGAATCTAAATAATTCTCTAGCTGTAAGAATTCTCAAGGAGAAAAAAGCTTCAATGAATTTCTTTGATTTCAGTCGATGAAAAGACGAGCACCACAAACAACAAGCGAAATCAACGATTTGTCGGCAGATATTCGTCGACGAGCTATAATTAGTCACGATTCAAAACCCAAAAATCCTTTTACATCAGACGATCCAACACGAAAAGATTGTACGTCAACACTCTTAACTTGAGAAGTTTTTTTTTCATCGATTGTTGTTGTTTTTTCAGCTAGTTCAAGTAGTAGTCTCGAATCGTTGAGTAATGCGTCAACAAGTGGCGTGCAATCTATTATCAATTCGAACTTTCGATCAACACCCTCGAATTCGAAACCATTATCATCGGACACTTCCAATCGTTTGTCATTAACAAGCAGTCTCTCGTCGAAATGCGATCAAATAAGCAGTTCATCATCATCGTTACGAACAACTCCGACTCCGCAACTAAGCAAAATGTACGTTCATCTCGGTTGAATTTCGAAGAGATCATAGTTTGATTTCATTTTCTAGACAATCTCGAGGAGTTACATTGTATCCATGTGTAGCTGATAATGATTCCGAGTTATCATTCAATGCAAATGAAATTGTTACGCAAGGTAAATAAAACAAAAGAAAGAATGTCAAATCTTTTCTATTTAATTTATCTAGTCCGACCATCGAAAGAACCAGGATGGGTAAGTTGATTTTCTTCGATCGAATCAAAAATAAATCTTTTGTTTTGTCTCGTTTTAAAGGTCATGGGCACAATCAACGGTAAAACTGGTCTAATTCCTGAGAATTACATTAATTTCACTAGTGGTGTATGATCAACCAGATATACGTAGAATTTGTTTTGTTTCTTTTTCTTCTTTTTTTTTGTGATATCAAGTATATCAAATCAAACACATCTTCATTTGTCGATCTTATTTTGTCACTAAAACTCTAGTCGATTTTATTCACCGGCTAAAATCTATTTTCTCGTCCTCGGTTTGATTCAACAATGTCAAACTGTTTATTTTTTTTTCTTTCTTAACGAAAATTCATTGAAATTTATTTTAAAAACTGTATATTCTGGTTCTATTAATCAAATGTTTTCTTTTTTTGATGTGTGTGTGTGTGCGTGCATTCTCTTCTTCTTCTTAAAAGGTGCTCATTAGAAAACATAAAAACAAAGACATTTATTTTTTTGTCCTTAAGAAAAAACAAAAGAAAGAATCAATCAATGAGTATCTTATTTGTTTGCTTGTGTTTCTATTTACTATTATTACTCGTATTCTTTCTTGCTCTTTTTTCGATATTATTGCTCGCAATTATCTGTACATTTTTCTGTGTGTGTTTACTGGTTAGCTGCACGTGTTTCCTTTTCTGTTTATAAAAAAAAACTAAGAAGAATGATATTAATTAATTAAAATGTACAAATGATTGATAGATCATAGAAAGTTCTGTTCGAATCGGATGATTTGTATAATTTGTTCGAGTTTGATTTAGTCTAATGTGTCATTTGATAAATATTTATAAATTAATGATTCACAGATCATTGAAATCTGCGCGTAATGACATTTTCCTCGTCTAATGTAAATAAACAGTCAAAAGTTTAAAATCAAGAAAAAAAAACGAGAATATCTAATTGGTTGATAATTAGACTTCGAATAATCTCAATCACTGATATCGATCTATGTGTATGATTTCAATTGAATGTCATTGCTTTTCAAAGAAAAGATTTTTATCACCATCTATCAACATAACTTTTGTGTTTTTTTTCTCCTTTCATTAGTAATAAAACATGAAAGACGATAGAACAAAAAAAGAAAGAAAGAAAGATGAGACGAATATGCGTTTGTTTCTTAATACCCATTGACTACATAAGAATGCAGACGAAGATGTTCAGCAGTCGGTCGATATTTCGGTCGTAAACGTAAACACCGTTTCATTGCATCGTAAACACCTGAAGAAACATTGCGATCTATGGGAAGGTCATATTGAAGGTTTTTTAAATAGAAAATTTTATCATAGTTATTCTTCAACGCAAATAAAGGACGATAGCCTGTTGTCATTTCATGCAAAAGAATGCCTAATGACCATATATCACTCTTGTAACCGTATCGAGGTAGAGCATTAAGAGGTGATTTATGCATTTCGGGTGAACTATAATCAGGTGTTCCGGCCCATACTCGTCGTTTTGCTGCGACCATACGTGGCAATGTAAATGAAATACCTAGGAGAAAACAAATGATTTAATAAAGACAAAAAAGAAACTTGATTTTCTACCTAAGTCAATGATTCGTATTTGACCATCTGGTAGAACAATTAAATTTTCAGGTTTCAAATCCGAATGTACAATACGCGCTCGATGTAAATATTTAACACCGTCGACTAATTGTCGCCAAAAGTGATGTACGGTTTGCGGTGGCAATGGAGAAACAGTTCGATCGGGATATTTGGGAAGATAGGATCGAAGAGGTGTGCCTTGTTCCATGGCAATAACACCGGAATTTCGAATGTCATAATCGAATATTCGAACAATATACGGATTGATCGATTGCAAACGTAAAAGATACTGCAGTTCTTTTTGAAAGCTTTGCCGTCGAGATATTGTTGACGCACGTACAGTTGCATTTTGATGTTCTAAGTCAATGACTTTCAATGCCAATGTTTGTTTTGTACTTGCATCGGTGGCCGAATAAACTTTCGAATGAAGACCAAAGCCGAGCATGCCATCGATCTTATATAATCCGTGTCTTAAATGTAAACGACGGCCAGGTAACATCACATCACCCATAATTAGTATTTCTTTCTTTCTTTCTTTCTTCTTGGTGTCAAAATTATTTCAACAATCAGTTTGTCATTTAAATACAAATATACAGTCGAAAAGAAGAGCGGCTTCGTTTTTTCATGTATACAAACCGTGATGAAATAAACGAAGAAGAGAGAAAAAGAGAAAACGAAAGGTGACATGCAATATACGATTCGTTCGTGCATATACCTATTTGTGAAAGAAGAAGAAGACGAAAAAAAAACGCCGAGGAGAGACATTCAGTGATAGTGTAACACTGAACAAAAGAAGTGTAAGAGTAGTACAATCACGAATTGATGTGCTATTCTTGCTTCACATATGTTGCGTCATGCATATCGATAGATACGTATATTGTCCATTTAATTATCGATCTCTAGTGAGTCAGTTAGTTACTGTGATAAAGATAGATCATTTAAAATGATGATAATTTAAATTAAAGAAAAGGACAACACACAGACACATCGGTGAAAAATAAATAAAAAAGAGTCATTTCTTTTCTTTTTCGTTGTTGTTGTTGAATGTTTTGATTTCAATTAACGTAATCGTGTTAAATAGGGATGATTTAATAGTTGTGCAACAGTCGGTCGTAAACGAGGATCAGTTTGTAAACATTGTCTGAGAATGTCTCGTAAGTCTCTATCAGGATGTGATGGTATTTGTATATTTCGTCTCAATCGTCCTAAGAACAAGACCTTAGCAGTATTGCCACGTAAACTTTGTAGTGGACGAAATCCAAAAGCCATTTCGAATAGAATTATACCCAATGCCCATACATCAGCTTTGTATCCATAGACAGATCGAGCACTTGAACCAATACGTGAATTAATCATTTCAGGAGAAACATAATCTATTTTGAAGAAATGTAAGACAATTTTCTATATGAGTTTTTTTTACCTGGTGTGCCAGCTGCTGTTAGTATCTGTCTCGTAACATTTGGTGGTAATTGAAAGCTAATTCCCATATCGATAAGTCTCAATGCTGATCCGTCAGGTCCAACTTGAATAAAATTTTCTGGTTTACAATCACCATGTACAATACCAATTTGATGCATATAATAAATAGATTCGACCATTTGTAACCAAAATCTTTTCATGGACGATGGTGGCATTGTTGTCCCATTGAGAAGATTTTGAACGAGAGTATCACGTATTGTATCGCCACGTTCCATGACAATAATGCCATGATGCTTATTATGATCATAGTTCAAGATTCGAATGACATATGGATTCAATGGTTGTAAATATAAAAGCATTTGAAGTTCTTTCCAAAAGGTTTGCCGACGAGAAATTGTTTCAGCTTTTGAACCAGTGACACCATGAGCAAAACTTATCATTTTAATCGCGACATTTTGTCCATCTATCAAATTTTGAGCACTATAAACGATACTATGAAGGCCACGGCCAATTTCTTCTTGAATCTGATATCGAGTTCCACGAACATTGATTTGACGACCGGCCATTTAGCGATGTCTATTTGTAAAAAAAAAACGAAACAATCAATTTCGCCTATCAATATATGTATACACAGTAATCAAAGAAAAAAAAACATGTCTATTAAAAACAGACTTTTATACGTAATCAACGAATACATCACATGAAGAGAAAAAGACTATTAAAAATTTTCAAGGTACAAGGCTGTTGCCTCATAAAAAATTACTAGAGAAGGTTGATTCACAGACAGAAAATATATACACTTTCACTAAATGAATTGGCGTCGTCATTTTACTTGGCAGCCAACCGAAACATTCATTCAATGAATCAATTTGCAAGGTTATCGAAAAACTGTTTTTCGTCGCGTGCTTTTTTCTGTTCTAATTAATTTATTCGATAGCATTTGCGATAATTGTTTATATGTATGTAGAAAAACTATTTTCTAGATCGAAATGATAAAGCATACAGTATAGATTACCATTATCATTTGCATTTCAACAAAAAATTCAATGAATAACGAATTTGTTTTCGTTCGAAATTCAATATGATTTGATACATGAAATGATTTCAATAATCTTTTCTTAATTCATCCTTTAGATTTCCTATTGTATTATTCTTTAAGAATAAAATAGAACATTAATGAAACAATCGAATGAACGGGCGGATAGAATGATTAGATTAAAGCTTGTTACAACAGAAAAAAAACATAATATCTTTTTGCTGGCTGCTGTTGCTGTTGTTTAATACCTTCCGTTCACATAAGGTATTGATTTCGTTGAATATAAATATTCATTCCATTACACAGACATAAACAATAAGCTCTTTTTAATTTGTATGTGTGTATATATATACATTTTGACAATAGAGTTCAACTCATCATATCGCCACGTTTTGGTTTATCGTTAACTAAAGAAAAACGAGCGAAAACTAAGACAGAAACACAAGAATTTCATGTTTACCTGTCCATAGATCACAAAATTCGCCGTAGATATCTTTCGGACAAATACATTTGCCCGTATTTGGATGACAAACACCGACACCACAAGGTTTACAGATATTTTCGCATGCACTACCCCATCGATCGGGTGGACATGAAAAAGTAAAATCGTCTGTTGATAAAGTACTTGAACTAGTTGATATTGCCGCCACCATCATCGTCGTTGTTGTTGTTGTTCTTGCTGTCGTTGTTTCTGTTAAAATATCTATTGACGAACGTCGTAATAGAAATGTCAATGGTGTAGGTACAGTCGTTCGATATGGTACTAATGTTGTTGCTGTCGTTGTTGTATTGGACATATTCAAGATACTATAGTGATTGTTGACTGTTGTGTTAATGATAACAGGACGAATAAGTTTATTCAGAAGAAATATTCCGAGTCCAATGAGTAAAAGAAGTAGAAGTGATATGATACAAGCACATATTGCTAGATTCTTATTTTCCAAATAGAAAAGAATAGGTGAAGTACTACGAGATATAGTTGAATCATTTTCATTATCGTCGTCGTCATCTCCACGAGCACGATCATAGAGATTTTCAACTGAATTTGGAAGATCGATTAAACTTCTTTTAACAGCGTCAATTGATTTTGAGGGATACTACAACAAAAGTTTATTTTCTTTCTCTTTCTCTCTTATCACCAAAATCTGATTATCAACTTACATTTTCAAAATATTGAATTGGATTATCATAAGTATTTGTATATGTATTATCATAATGATCACTACTATTAATATACGATGATGATGTCGCTGAGCCAACATCACCAGCGACGGTTATATCATAGAGAAGATTTTCACATGTATTGATTTGTGGTAATGTTTTTAAATAAGATTGAAATGGTCGATTGCTGTTTGATGAATGTGATGATATTGTTCGAGTTGTTGTTGTTGTACGAGCATAAGTTCGATTACTGTATAATGGTTGATGAGGATGACTATTAAACGACGTTGTTGCATGTGTTGTCATTTGAATTTAGTTGAATGAATGCTTTGTAATATGGTTGAAAAAAGAAGAAGAGAGAAATGGACAGAAAGCGAAGATGGCGAGTTAAAATCGCGAAATCAAATTGAAACGATTATGTAATTTGACGTGTTTTATATTTTATATGAACAACGGCAGCAGGTGACGAATAATAATACCTTGAATGTACACATGGTAAGTGTAGAAATGGTGAAACAAAAAAGAACGATTCAAGTGGAGACTATTTAGCCAGCAGTGAAAATTTACAGCTTTGGATCATCATCATCTTATTATTCTAAAATATGGTTATGTAGTTTAAATCGCCTGGATTTTGTATGTGTTAGTATAACAAAAAAAAGTGTGTGTGATGGTGACGCCTACCCGAGAAAGAGAATCACTTTTTTCCCTCCCTTCCTTTCTGTCTCTCTTTCTTTCTCTTTTTCTTGTCCTCTCTCTCTCTTTCGCTATTTCATTTTATATTCAAACCATCTCCTCCTCATGCTGCTATTGTTGATACGAAAAAAAAACAACATGTAGAGACAAAATTGGTCAACGTCGTTGTTCTATCTAAGAAATCGAACGAACACTTGACTGGACAGAAGCCCAGGACATTCATTTCTAACTGTCAAGTGTTAATAAAGCGTATATGTATACATATTATAAGTATATACATACAAGAAGTCCTGCCACGTCAAAATTGAAGATGCAAAAAAAGAAATGAGAAGAGACTAACGAGTGTAATCGAATCAAGATTATTTATAATTCCAAATAGGTATGCTTAATATTTGTTCAAATATGGCTTCGAGAAAGAATAACGAAAGGAAATTTTTGTTTTCCAAGAAGAATTATTAATCGATGGGCAGACGGACTAACTATGTTCATTATGAACGCTGGCATTTTTTTTTCTGTTCTCGTTTTGTTAATTCTAAGCATACAATCGTCTTGCACACACACATTATATATAC
>ERZ778019.3011-NODE-3011-length-13694-cov-12.354132_pt1 | contig 13694 bp, 8 predicted proteins | sample MGYA00375749_ERZ778019 | MGnify/ENA primary metagenome ERZ778019 (study PRJEB29350, sample SAMN05389821) | bioreactor metagenome | isolation source: Ammonium sulfate bioreactor | place: South Africa: University of Cape Town | collected 2014-03-17 ... | reverse complement strand
ATCGATTTATCAAATGAGGATAAACTTGAGTAAAGAATCGATCGATTGACCATTGCCGAACATAGATAATACTTCCATGTGGAAGACATGGTGCAATTAGTTTGCCATTATTCGTTTCAGTTTCTATTTTTTCATTGAATTGATTAGGCCATTCATAGATCCAATCGGCAAGATTTCGAAAGTTTTGAGGGCAAATAAATTCAGGAAAATGTCTAATAGGACGTGATAAATTAAAATAAATTGATCGAATAGTATATGTACTGGAATAAGAACAACACTGTTCACAACTAAGTGTTTTTGCGAAAGGAAATGGTACAAATCGTTGAGGAATATGAGTGATTATGAGATATATTGCAAAAAGAATTATAAATAGTTTGAGTAATTTAGATCGTCGTTTCCTTCTTGACGTTTGAAACATATCACGACAAAATATATGGGATGTCTATTTTCGCAATAACGACACTTGACCAAAAATCACACTTGTGTATATGGGTGAGTGAACACACATTTATCGGTGTTAATATTTTCTTCGTTCTTTTGCTTCGCCATCGCCAATAACTAATCACTTACATAACATATACAATAGCTCTCATTATACATAGACTTTTCTTATTTATTCTTGTATCGTGATACAAATCGGAATGTAATTCAAATAAAAGAACTTCATTGAACATAACCAATTCTTTCATCAAAATCATTTAAAACGTATACGAGCTTTGTACAAGATACGTCAGAAGTTTCAATCTCAAGTGACGTTTCTTTTTTCTGTAGGTAGTAAACCTAAAATGTTTGTATTCATATTTATATTAAAATACAGAAGATAAAAATAAAATTTTTATTTGTTTGACTCTACTCGGTTCTATTCAAATAATAATCTTCCATAACATCGAAAAAAAAAACATTTCTCTGTCTTCATTTCTTCTTTTAGTTTCAAAACATGAATCACTATAATATGGGATTGAAAGACTGTTCTTCGAAATGAATTTTATTTTTCTTGATTAAATGCGAGTTGTTTTCGAAGCTCGATTAACTGTACCACTAGGTTTCCATGGCGCACTTGAAACACCAGCATGCATACTCGTAGATCGAAAAATACCCTAGATTAATTCGACTTATTTTCGTATATGTCTAGAAGAATTTCAGACTTTTACCTCCAACGCACTTGGCAAAGGAATTCGATTGATTGGATCAAAAGAATTTTTTGTATTCATATGAAACTAAAAAAATGCAATTGACAACGTACTTATGAATATCGATCTTTTTTAAATAAAATACTCGTGGCCACATTGTATGTTTAGTTGATTTATCGAATGTTCCACTACCAAAATTACGATAACTGTATTGAATCGGTTTCGTTATTGTTGTGGATGGTGACAGAGCGGACAATGATGGACTTCGATAGATTTGACTTGCAGCAAGACGAGTATCGACTTGAGATTTATCAGGACGTAATCTATGTTTTTAAAACACCAATTGAGTTAAATTCTTCTTTCGAAAAATGATTGTCAACTACCTCGCACCATATGCTGATGCACTTTCGCGATTTTCTGTAGAGAGATCATTCGAACCCATCAGTGCTTTTCCAGTATCATGCCAATTCTTCAATTGAGAATATTTCAAATGGATTTTTTAAAATCAATTTATCTACTTACTAAACCGGAAAATTCAACGAATGTTTTACTTCGTGTTGGATCAAAGCTTTGAAATTGTTCTAAACGTAGAAAATTCGTTTCTTTGTTTATGAATAGAAATCAACTGAGTTTACTGACCTTCAGTAAATGAACTTGTATGTCGACAGTGTTCATCTGGTAAATGACATAGAACTTCATCACGTTCGATACGTCGAATTGACGGTAAAATCGGATTGTATATTTGTTTTTTCACTGATGCTAATTTATATCTAGGCGTTTGAAATCTGAAAATAGAAATTCAAGATTAAACACCCTTGGTTACAGATCTCCGTCATTTACCCAGAGAAAGACTTTGCCGAAAGGTATCGACCTTGTGTTGCCAGATGTTGAAAATCATTCCAATCTTTCTTCAATGGATCACCGCTAAGTCTATTGAAAATAATATTTATCAATTTGAGTTCATCTTCTTACTTTGCTGTACTAATAGGTTGGTTAAAAACGAGTTCACTCATACTTCTTATTTTCTAATATTTGTTAACCGTTTGGAATGCTACGTGTAGAAATAATGATAATTTTGTATTTGTTTGAAAAAACAGGCGCCCGAGGAGAGAGAGAGAGAGAGAGAGAGAGAGGAGAAAATGAACAACAACGACAACAGTAACAACAACAACGAAAGAAACTTGATGGTTGTCTTTGTTAAATCTACATTCTCTCTCTCTCTCCATCGTCGTCTTCGAAAGAAAAAAAGTCGGTTACACTTTCTTGTTTTCTCTTCTCTTGAAAAACAAGCTACATATGAAAATAAAGTAATCAATGGGCAGAATGTAAGAATCTGACGATTTTATTGTGAAAAGAAAAAGAAAAAAAAACCAAGAAAGCATTCGCATCGCATGTTTAAGTTGTTTCAAATGAATATAGTTTTTTTTAATGCTTCTTAATTTAAAACAAACAATAAAACGAAAAAAAGCAAATATCGAAGACTAGATAGCGTGATTAAGAATCTGCTGTCGATAATTTGTCGGATTATCTAATTCGATTGAATGAAATATTGGATGAACGATATTATCTAAAGCGAAAAGAAGGGAGTATTTTGTTTGTTGTTTTTTTCAACTACTTGAAGTCGAATCAAGATGTTCGAGGGCTTGATGATTTTGAAAACAATTACAAGACTCAATGTTTTCATTGGCTGCAATTTGCACTGACGGAATAGATGGAAGAGACACATCTTTTTCGGATTTAATCGAAGAAATTTCCATAGATGATGATTCTTCGGATATATGTTCATTCGTTGTTTCATGATTCTGTTTCAAACATCGACATGAACATTGTGAACAAAGGCAAACTGAATTTTCATCATCGATTTCATCGCATTGACTGCATATACATGGAATTTCATTATCATCGATTTGATTTTCTATTTCATCAGAATTTATTTGAGTTATAGTTGAATTCGATTTCGATGGACATTCAGATGATTGTTCGTCGCAAACAATCGACATCCAATGGTCAAATAAGTCTTCGCAAAGTTCATCGGGTAAATCCTCAAAAACAAGAAAAAAACATGAACTCTGCGGCATATTTCGAATTGAATCGATACTTGTTCATTAAATTCCGTTTGCCAATCTAAATATTCGAATAGATTCTCGTCGAAAAGTTTGTTTTTCGTTTGAATTAGTTCATCGAAATGAATATCCGTTTTTTCTTCCTGAAGTTTTTTTATTTTCATTTGTTTTTCTTCGTTATTTTTCTTCATCGGCACGATTTCACAAGAATCAACTTGACCTCGATAGAATTTATTATTTGTTCCAACAATCATTATTTCTTGATTAGTTGAATTTACAATTCTATTCGAAATTTTTACAGGTTTCGACTTTTTCATTGTAGTACATAGATTCGATGGATCATAACCAAGCAAATCATGAATCTAATTTGATATTGAAACAAGAAAATTCTTCGATAAATATCCTAATTACTTGCATTCGAAGTGAATTTTGCATGTAACGAAGAAAATTTAATGAGTAACCCGGAAAGAGATTTGCTGCAGCCTTTTGTGTGTTTTTTTTGAAAATAAAAGTCAATATTTAAAAAAAAAATGTTGTTGAAACTTAATTATACCCAAGCCTGTCGTCTATAGAGCGGAATGGTTCCGTAGGGTGATTGAATTAATGCTTGTTTCTGATATTTTCGTATTTGATCTAACTCGAAAGTAATATAGGGTCGTGATGTTTGCGAAGATTTCGTTGTTTTCGAAAGTATATTTTGAATATGTCGAGTATGACAATTGGACATTTTAATTAATTTGATGTTTTCTAAATGACGAGCATTTTGTTTGTTCAATTCGAGTATTTTCTTAATTTGATTATCGAAATAGATTTTCATTTGAATGAAATCAGTTTTATTCGATTTTTGATTGAGAAGATTTTTCAATGAAATTATTTGTAATTTATCTTTATCTTGTTCAGTAAAATTTCGTTGAGAATTTAATTCGAAAGTTTCAATCGAATGAAGAAGTTCATTCAAAGCATCGACATCATTTTGGCAAAGATTAAAACGTTCTCGAGCTGATAAAATTCGTTGTTTGAGTTCGAATAGATGATTTCGAAGATTCGCTAGATAATCATCGATTTCATTTTGAAATAACGAAGAGTTAACATTCGATTGAATATGTATTGTAATTAAATATTTCATAAATTGAGTAAAATACTTTATTAAATTCTGAATATTATCTTTGAAAAATTCTTTTAATTGGTAATTATCTAAATGAATTATCAAATGTTCGAGATGATAGATATCTTGTGCCAACCGACGCCAATTGTAAATATCTGAATAACAATACCAAAGAAAGAAACGAAAAAACTTGAGTTTTTCATTCGAAAATTTCGTCACAAGACTATGATTCATTAGTTGATCATTATTGTCTTCGACATTCGTCATTGACAAATGAAAAAAAGTGCAAATCAGTTTAGTTATTTATCTATATATCTACCCGCCATTACTTTTTTCAAGAACCGTTTAATTGAGTACGACATTTCACATTTCTTTTTTTTTCTTGGTATACTTATCGTATGAAACATTTCTCTTATCGGATGGCAATTAAATGGGGCTATTTTTCATACATCCTGTGTACAGTTCTATTAGTACAAAGATGTTTTTATTTCTTTCAATATAAAGGGAGCAACGTCTTTTCTTTTTTTTTTTTGTATCATAAAACGATCGAAAAACGTGTTTTATTCGTCGATACGCTTGATTATACCAAGGTAATAACGCATGAATAGAGTACATTCGTTTTACTAAGAAAATGTCCGCAAAAATGTAAGAATAATTGTGTCAACAGGAGAGAAAAAAAATCTTGAAGTTATTATCGCAAGATATGCTGAAGCAATGAGATATACGATGCTTTGGTATTAATAATTCTCCGTTTTTTTCTCGTCTCTTTGTTAGTCGGATATGACTCAGTAAAAAAGGAGAATTGTGTTTTTTTTCTTTTCTCAGGAGAGAGGAGACCTTATAGATGAGCTCATAGTTAATAAACAGAACAAACACAGATTACCACTCAAATAATTGACGCTAAGTGTAACATATGTTTCAATAAATGTAAGTAGTTTGCGACAATTGTTGAGCCAAAAATCTCTTGGAAAGGAGATATTATTCTTGAATGAGACACGAATCAGCATCGTGTCAGATATCAAAAGTTAATATTTACTCTTGCCTACAATTTCCATTTGATCTCATATAAACCTATTTACCGAGTTTTTTTATACTAAGAAACTGTTTTTTTTGTTAGATTGAACTGATATTATAAGGTTCAAATTCAGACTCGTTCGGACGCATTTTTTTTCTTAATTTATTCCTCTACTACATCAAGAGCTTATTATCACGTCTATTATTCTATTCCTATATATGTATTTCATCTTAGTGGATAAAATATGAATGAGAAGAAGAGTAGCAGTTCTCATTTTTACGCATACAATGATTAAAACCAAGTGGAGTTGTTCGTTTTTTTTATTTGTCTCTATTTAGTAACAAAATACTATCGTTGAAGAGCCAATAAATTTCACTTCAATCAAACAGGTGATATGATATGATTGTAAATCGATCACATCAAACCTTTTTTTGTCTATTTCACAATCATACGGATAAAAAATGGTCTTATGCACGTGTTCTTTTTTTCTCTTCTATCACTATAACGAGCAATTTCAAACCACCGATTGAAAGAAGCTTTGTTCTCATGGAAAATAAGTAAAGTCAAATAGCGATAGACGTTCTTTTATATGAAATATTTCCTCATACACTTGTCGAACAGAATAAACTATACGATTCACCAGTCACTCTCTCGTGAAGTTGAGGTCTCGTATTTCTTTCGAATGATAAATCTACCGAAATTGAAAACGTTCTTTTTTCATACGTATAACGTGAAATTGATGAAATTTTTCCTCACCTTTTCTTATCTTATCATATACTCCGAAGAGAATTGCTAGATAAGGACGGCAAGGGCACACAATCAAACTGAGGCGTGTTTTTTTTTAATTTTTATAGACTTTGCTCTGCATGAAGAATTATTTGGTATGTTCGATTTGTCGGCGTCGTTCATTTTTAGGACGTTTGATTGTTTTATTTATTTTCATCGGAATATTTATTCAAGTACAATATCATTTATTTAATAAAAAGCCTCTGGAAACGAATTTACAGCAGGAAACAATCGAAATTAATTTACCGGTAAAAGGACGACAGTTAGCTTGTACAGGTGATCCATTAAAACTATGGTGTAAAAATGTAGTTGATTTTTGTAATTCATCGTTGTCTATTTATCAGAAATTATTTATTGTAACAAAATCGATCGTTTTACAACCGAAGTTAGCGATAGGAAAACGAACTGGCGGTGAAAATGTTCAAGATGTTCTCAATCAAGCTGAAGAAGATGAATATTTTAAATATGAAAAAAATTTTCTTCAACATTCATGTCAAATTCCTGATCTATCTAAGAATGTTCCTGTTAGCCAATTATCGAATATTTTCACGTCAATGACAACATCTAATATGTCATCATCGATTGAAATTATCAATCGAACGACAATTGCAGTTACTCGACAAGATTACGTGAATATTTATCATACAATTACTGATCTATATACATCTTATGTTCTATGTCGATTCATTCGAAAAGATCCGAAATCTGTTCAAATTCTGTTTCTTGATGCACATCCAAAAGGAAATTTAGATTTACTTTGGTCGAAAATGTTTCATTCATTTGTTCGATTAGGTCATTTGAAAAATCATTCATCGATTTTCTATAAAGAATTAATCTGGGCTCAACCACAACCAACATCTGAACTCGATCTACAACAAAATCATCGTGAATCACTAAGTTTTTTCTCTGATTTTCGTGAACATATTATTCAACAATTCGATCTTAATCCTCAATTAAATCTAGAGATAAACTGTCAAAAATTGAACATTCTCTTTCTTGTTCGACATAATTATGTTGCTCATCCACGGAATCCATCGGGAAAGATCTCTCGCCAATTAGAAAATGAACAACAAATTCTTAGCGAATTAAAAACGAAATTTTCTCAATATCCAACAATTAATTTTACATCAAATCATTTCGAAGAGATGAGTCTTCAAGAACAGCTCAATATCGTCTTAAATACTGATATTTTCATTGGAATACATGGTGCAGGATTAACACATGTTGTTTTTCAAAAATCTAATCGAGCATTAATTGAACTTGTCCCATCGTCAGCCATTGGCCACCATTTTGAACTCTTATCATCGATTAACAAAGTTCGATATCTTCGCTGTGCAATTGAAAACGGTTCACCTCAGACTACAGAGAAAATCTTCGATTGTATTCAATTAAAACTTCAAGAATTATGTCCGAATATGAATTCAATGACAATTTCAACGAACAAGACAAATACATAACATCCTTGACTTTGTTGATGCAGGGAAAAGAAATACAACAAGCTTTTTTACAGTCAGTTTTTCTATATGCAACTCTTATCTTCTGTTTTTATTGTTTATTTGTTCACTCAATAAATCAAATATTATTGAGAAATTCAATAGATTGATTTAATATGTAGACAAACTGAGTCCTAATCGAAATTGCGTACATGTTTTGATTAATTTGTAAATGAAACACTTGAAGTTTAAACGAAAAAAAGGTTAACATTCATGTTGATTTTTGCGTTTTTTTTTGGTTACTCATTCGTCTTTCGCTTGAATAGTTTAAAATGCACGATTTCTTTTGTTTGCTCTTTGCGACATAAACTTCCAAAATTCATTCTACATATGGGCAAAACAGCTAGTAAACAGTTAAACGAAAAGAAGTCTACGTAAAAAAAAACTTGTTCTCAAACGATACAAAAATTTTTCGATTATTTAGAAATCTTCAAGCAAAATCAACATATGAACCAGCGTATGAATTAGATCGTGAACCAGTCGATCGATATAGACGATCATACAGTCCAAAGGATAATCGACTATATAATCCAAATAACAATCGACCAGTAGAATTATCATGGCTACAGCAGAATAATTATCAACACAATCATCATCATCATCATCAACATCACCATCATCATTATGTGCCTAAACAGATACCCATAGCTATTAATCGTTGGTCGAATGACGATGATGACAAACAAATGAGTAATAAAAATACGAAGACTTTCATCGACGAATATATTCGACAGTAGATTGTTATTTATCTAGTTAACAGGACTTTTTTTCTTATATAAAAAAAAAACGTTATTGATCATCAATATTTTTTTTCGCCAATGTAAATATCTTTTATTGGATTTTGTATAAACGTACTCATCCCCTCCAAAACCTATTTATCACTGTAAATATTATATTGAGTAAATTTACCTATCGTCAACAACATATTAAATGAAAATTTTCGGTTTTTTCTTTCGTTTCTTCTCCTTCTTCTTTTGGCTTTTTTTCTCTCATAAGACGATAAAATCAGTTTCGAAGGTGTACCGAAGAAAAAAAAAGCACGTATTGATGATAATCGTCGCCAACACCATCATCGATACGATACAAAAAATATCAAGTTCGAGAAAGAAAAAAAACGAAGAAAGGGAAAAAGGGAGACAGACAAGTATCAAACAGATTCTCTCGCTTTTTTTTGCTTTTTTACATATGCACGATGAAAACGCGTATCAGACTAACACAAGCAAGAAAGAAAAAAACAGCCTTTACTCGTACACATCATATATATGCAAATATACAGATAGATAGACAACCACAAGCAAAAAAAACCTGAAGAGAGTCGACGATAATGACGTTGATAGAAACATCATCAAACGAAATGTATGTGCATGCATGCACACCCACATATCATCAACGGATTCAGGCAATTGCGGCTTTATGGTCACAATCGATGACGTGTATGCTGTTCAGTTTGTCACACGTTTCTTCGTCTTTTTTTTTCTTCTTTTTTCTTATTACATATATTCAAGGTAAGCTCTATTTGACTCGAGGTATATTGAAGGGATTTCAAAGATTATATTCATTATGTACACATGATGTTTGTTCATTGATATATTTTTCAAGGTTATGTTATTGTTTATTCTTTCGTTCGGCCGTTTTTTTCCTCTTCTCTCATTACTTTTACTCTTGTTAAGTAACCACAGACAATAGTTTTCTATTAATGTAAAGTGACAGTGATATAAGCGATTACGAGCAAAAGTTCGATGATGGACAGCAGTATCGACAGATTTTTTTCTTATCTCCTGCCTACAGACTTTTGTCTTTTGTGACACTGATTGATGAGACAGTAATAATTAAGGGATGAAATGTATTATATATACGACTGAAAATTTAATGTATTTGTGTCCATAAATGCTATTGGAATACTAATTATATGCTGTTTAAAACGAGAATTTAACATTTTCCTTGTGACAACAAGGTACAGTTGTGTATGTTGATATTAATCGAATGCGTCCTTTATTTTCTCTCACTCTCTCGCTCTTCTTTTTTTCTGTAGCTTTTTCTTACTCTGAAGGTCGAGAACAAATGATAAAAATTTATCATACAAAGTTATTTCGAAGTTAAATAGTATCTATTTATTTTTTTCTTCTTCTTCTCAGAAACAATTTACTGGTAAAACTTTAACAGACGATGAGATAGAGATCTCTAATGAAGATTAATTGAGAAAGAAGAAAACGAGAAATATACAGTTCAGATATGTCGAATGTTATGATACTTAATTAATGAGATTTATGGAATACGAAGGTTATTGATATAATTTTTTTCATATATATATATATATTTCTCTTCTATTGAATAAAGAGATGGTTTTAGTTTTCAATCGATAATAATTAAATTTGCGGCTTTAGATCAAATTCTGTTCGTATCATATGAATCTTTGTTCGCTTCGTAATAGAAAAATGCTCAAGAAAACATGGAATATGAGATGTTTGATGCCAATTGAATAAAAACCGAAAGTATTTACATATATTTCTCCGTCTTTTTTTCTCTTTTTCTGCCTTCGTCATCTTTAATAGATTAGAAATATTTTGATAGACTACACATAGAACATATAGAAATACTTGTTGAGACATCGAATTGGCAATCGAACGATGTTTTTGCGATGTGCTATTAGAGCATAGCGAGAACGATGAAGAGAAACGAAAAGGAAAAAAATACAGAAAAAAAAAACAAGACTCATCGAGCAATTTTATTTTCTTGGTTGATATGTATTTCTCTCGATCGTCAGCCAGAGTCGATTCTTTTGAATAAAGAAAATGTGATGACTGGTGACGAAAAAACGCAAATTGACCTTCTCTTTCTTTCTTCTGCTTCTTCTTCTTCTTCTTGTTCGTTTTTATGTGGTAAACATTTGCTCTTCGCGTTCTCTCTCACTTACATTGATGCCGTCCCTGTGGTTTGAGGCTCTATGTCAAGAGAAAAAAATCAGAAATAAAGAGAGAAAATGAAGGAGACGCGTGCCTGTTGTAACATATACATATATACACGCATGTATTTTGAACAATCGTCATGTCCTTGCCAATTCTAATGGATTGGCAAATTCCATCATCAGAAGACCAAATCATGCATCTTATTAACCTGAGAATAATGATCGATCGTCATGCAGAAAGCATATAAACCATATATGTATATGTTAAAAAGTAAATTGTTGAACAAGAGAAAAGGAAAAGAATCATTATTCAAATACAAGTGAGTCAATTTTATAGTATTTATTATGATAAAATGAAGAATGGTTATAATAGATCACTATAGAATCAAGTAGAGTCACTTTTTTTTCGTTTTTTTTCGTGTAGTTTAATGGTTTCATCGTGTTTTTCTTTCCCGTTTCTCGTTTTTTTTTCTTTTTTTCGTCTATTCATTGTGGTCGATATCCCTCGATTCATTAGGTGTTGAAACTGCTATTATTACTTTTTCTATCCTTTGCACTAGCATTTCATGGTAAAAAAGATTAAATAAGATAAATGTAGATGTTGATTTAGTTAGTATATATCTTAATTTGCTTGACTTATGCAAGATCTATTCTCTTCCTTGAAATGAAAGATCTTTTTCTTATCTGTGGTTTTTTTCTGTGTCAATGACATAACGATGAAAGATAAAGGTGACGAACGATTCGCGTCTTCGTCTTATCTTTCCCGAGACAAATTCTTGAAAATTATAGGATTTCTCTATTCATAAAAATGATATATATATATATATATATACGTGTAAATATTTTTGCACAATTGACTTTAGAACCAATAGATTCTTTTGATGATAGTGTTCTCCTGTAAGAAATAATTGATGTAGCCGCAGTATATCATTTTTTTCGGATTCGTTATCATTGGTGCAGAAAGAGATGAAAAAGAAGAGAGAAAGACAAGAAGATAATAAAAGACGAGATGCTACTTTTTTTGTGGTCTATAATGATAGTAGTTTCTATCATTATTTATTACTCAACATAACCACTGCCGAGAGAAAGAATAACAAAAAGAAGTCAGACGATTATTCTGATTTTTTTCTGGCTTATAGCACTAGCTGTTTATATGTATGTGGGAAACGAGTTTGCATCTATTAGTAAAGAGCACGAAAAAAATTTTCTATATCGTAGATAGACAAAATCATAGATACGATATGTGTAGTACTTGTTTGTATAAATACGAGAGAGAAGAAGAAATAGTCGTTTGTCTGCCAGTTATAGACAACTTTCGCATTCATTTCTCATTTTTCTTTCCCACGAGAAAAACTAAACAAAGTAAGTCTTTTGATCGACGTAAAAGAAAAATTTTAAAATGAATGATTTGTTTTGTTTTGTTTGCTTTATGACATATAGAAAAGAAAAGCTTAAGTAAACACAAAAGATTTCTTAATTATTTGTTTGGACCTTGTTCTTTATATGTTAATGTATCACAAACTGATTACTTTATTATCGAAATAATATGCGTGTGAGAAAAGAAATTATAATCTATATAAAGATATGTCCTTCGCGTAGTATTGTTTATATTTATTACTCATGTGAAATGAACCCTAATAATAGTGTGCCTTTTTATATAGAGATAGAAATTAGATAATTTACAGAATTCTTTCATGATAGAATATGGAAATCAGTTGATTTTGTCGTTTGTAGTCTTGAAGAGATAGATGAAAGCAAATGCTTGCGTAAAGCTAAAGCACGATTCTTTATTCTTTATTCTTATTTTCAGATAAGATTCTCTTAACATATTTCCAAATTTGTCGATCCTAGTTTTTTGGGGATGGACGCAAAAATTCTCACAGGTTTTCTCCTGTGTTTCTGTTTAATTGCAAGCATATCGATATCACAAGTACGATTTCTTTTTCCATCGTTTTACAAAATGATTAACTCAATTATGATTATTTTCTGTTTGCTAGAGTGCCAATGTTAAATATGATGGATTGGTAAGGTCCGCACGACAAAACGATGAAAGTAAGTTGTTGTCACTAAAACGCAATTGCTATTTCTCCTTGTCACATAAATCATCTTTATGTACATATATCTGTCTATTTTCTTCGAATAATATTTTTCGACTCATTATTGCTTTACACGCTTATTGCTACTTGCTTTTTCCCACTCTAAATAGATGATCTTGCATGTCCACAAGGAAAAAAACCTTGTAAGGACGATAATACAAAATGTGCAGCATATTGTAATGGTAATCCCGAATGTGATGATGCTTCGGATGAGATCGATTGTGGTAAGTTGAGTAATCAATCATCGTAAATAGAGAAAAAAAAGCCAATTATTGATATCTATCAATCATTCATCTTCAGTAACAAATCCACCTGTAACTATTAATACAATTGCTTTGACTCAAGGCGCACAAACAAATAATAATGAAATTGATCGTGCTAATATGCCCGAAGAGACAACGGAGATTAATGAAGAAGCTACTCTTCCACAGATTTCAATCTTTGATAGAGAAACTGTTGCACCAGGTGTGAGAATCATATGTTACGACGATATAATTAACTGCACGATATGTTCATTGATAGGATCGCATTTTTCTTTATTGATATGTTCTGTCTGTTTGCTTGCTTGCTTGCTAGCCAGTCAGTCTGCAAATGTTGTTATCTCTTCTTGTTTTCTCCAATTTATTTTCGTTTCGATCAATAATTCATTCATCGTTTTTTTTTCATTTTAGATGATGCCGATTCAACTGTTGATGGTAAGTTATCTCAAAATGCTTTCTCAGATATTTTTCTAACCTTGTAAATTAAGTTACTAATGTTTTTTTTTGTATTGTAAAAACATTCTTGTCTCTATTCGTACTCGTACTCGTCCTTCTTCTTTTTCCTCTACTTCTACCTCTCAAACGAAAATAATTTCCATGCACACATAAACTCTGTAGGCCTCGATAATGCGGTTACAACTGCATCCTTAGATCTTGCTGCAACGACAGATGGTCTCGCTGACGCAGCTACAGCCAGCGATGCTGAAGATGCAACTAGCGCAAATGAAGATATTACTCAAGAAGTCAATGGCGATGCCACACAAGAAGCTAATGAAGATACAACACAAGAAGCCAATGAAGATACTACACAAGAAGCTAATGAAGATACTACACAAGAAGC
>ERZ778019.3010-NODE-3010-length-13701-cov-11.418951_pt1 | contig 13701 bp, 12 predicted proteins | sample MGYA00375749_ERZ778019 | MGnify/ENA primary metagenome ERZ778019 (study PRJEB29350, sample SAMN05389821) | bioreactor metagenome | isolation source: Ammonium sulfate bioreactor | place: South Africa: University of Cape Town | collected 2014-03-17 ... | reverse complement strand
CGTCTGTTCTGATTCATCATCCGATGTTAATAAAGCTTGTAGTCCAATGTCAGAGCAATCGGAAAGATCAGCACCAGCAGTGCAATTTTGAAGAGAATTTCGACATTGCTTTCTAACGAAAAAGTTATTTAAGTTATTACACGTTGACGACCATTTGTTTTCTTCGAAGTTTGCACGGAATTCTGGAAATTTCTTGTTAGAATCACTTGCATGGTAAATATATACGGTACTTTCACCATCATCATCATCATCATCCCTAAAATGCATAGTAACGAATCAAACATGGAAACAATATTGAAATCTTACTCCTCCGTATCATTATTCGTAAAAGATTGTTCTGAAATTGAGTCTGCATGTAGACTTTCCCTAAAGTTCACTGATAGCTCCCATTGTTGTTTTAACGAAAAAGCAGCTGCTTGTTCGATTGGATCGATTACATCACTACATGCATCGGTTTCCATAGAAAAATCATCATCTATAGTCAAAGAATCTGTAATTATGATCATAATATATTACATATATATCGAAAAGCTTACCTTCATTTTGTGTGTTCATACGTGTAGTTGTTTTGCGGATTTTTGCCTTATGTAAGAGAACAACTTCGTTTCTCTCGATATTTATATTGTTTCATGCATTGCTTTATTCTTCGTTATGTTGGAAGAGAAATTTAACTAAAAAACTTCTTCAGTGAGGAAAGAAGGTGTTGTTCTTTTGTCTGAGTCATATTATTGAGTTTAAAAGCAAAGTACACATATTGATAAGACGTATCTTTTTCTTGTTTTGTTGTTTGGGCAAAAAGTATAAATTTAAAGAAAAAAAATGTAATGACATTATTATTCTATAAATAATGAAATTATCTAAACTGTTTTTCAGTGATATTTCGTTGTTATTTGTATTCATTGTATTTGTAAGAATATCTGATGGAGCAGTGAATTATAAATTAACGTCATTCATTAATGACATGAATGGCAATGTATCATTATGGCTTGGTAAACGACAAGCAAGTATGGTTACTTATGTTGACTGGTGTAATAATTCTATCGGTTGGTTCTATCCTCTCGATATGGATCCCATATGGAAACAAAGTAGTATTCCAATAATAACATGGAAAATCGCTCAATGTAATCATGGTGATAGCGGTGATCCAGGTATAATGAAACTCGTTGCCGCTGGCAGTTTTGATTCATATATAAATTATTTTGCTGATCGTTTAAAACAATGGTTAGCTGGTCCTGATGGAATCTATGGTAATGATGATGATCGACGTGCATATCTTCGACCAGGTCATGAAATGAATGGCAATTGGTATTCGTGGTCATCTGGCTCAACTCCAAGTGATTATATTGCTGGTTGGCATCATACTTATGAACTTGTAACAAGCAGAGGTTTAGATCCAACAAGACTTCAATGGATTTGGAGTGTAAATGCACCTGATGTGGGTCAGTATAAAGCGGAAGATTATTGGGTCGGAGATAGTTATACACATTGGCTAGGTATCGATGGATACAATTGGGGTTCGAGTCAAAGTTGGAGTCATTGGGAAACACCAAGCGATGTTTTCGATGATATGATCAGTCGGCTACGTAAATTATCACCCTCAAAACCATTATCATTCAATGAATATGGAACAGTCAGCGTACGTGTTGGAAATACATCAGATGTACAATCAAAAAATGAATGGTTACGTCAAATGTGTGATTATTTTAACATACATAATGTTAAAATGCCATCCTATTTTAATGTGGATGAACCTCATCAAGATATCATGATATTCGGTGGTACATATGGTGATACTGTTTGGAATAATTTTAATACTTATTCAGCTTACAAAAATTGTCTTCAATCGAACGATTGGATAGAACCTAATATAACAAATCCAAGACTTATCACTGATGATCAATTTGCTGGTCGTTTTTAAGTTTATCTTTTTAATAAAGAAAACTATAATCAGTGAACTTTAAAAGAATAGGCACTTTCTCTCACATTATTGTAACGGTAATCGACCGTTATATACGATACCCCTATATAATCACCGGGCATTGACTCTCTGTTCTCTCATGTGTAACCATCCCTATATAAACTGTGTTGAATAAAGAGAAAGGCACGTTATGTGAGGGTGTAGGTATACACCGTACCATCATGCTGAAAGAATATAAACCAACACTCTCATATATCGTCACAGTTATCAGTAACAATTTTTGTTTTGTTACTAGTTACAAGTAACAGTCAATAACAAGTAACTGTCAATCAATTCTAACAAAAGTATAGTATTTATGAGTCGTATGTATAAAAATTGCATTTGTTTCTCTATTTGCTTATTATAACAGGATTAATTTTTTCATTAATCGTACAGTTTTTAATTTCTTGAAACATTTCCTGATCAAATATATTAATGACCATGACTTCATTGTTCGTAACAAATGCAATTTTTATACATACGACTCATAAATATTATACTTTTGTTAGAATTGATTGACAGGAAAAAAAGGCGGATGCATCAGTGAATTTTAATTTTACATGAGCAACTAATGTGTAAGACGACTTAAATTTTTTTTCTCCGATAGTTTGATAGACAGTTACTTGTTATTGACTGTTATTTGTAACTAGTAACAGTAACAAAAAATATTATTGTTACTCATAAAAGTAACAAAACTAGTTAATGTTATTGTAGCCATAACAGTAAATTGGCACCTCTAACTGTAAAACCTGAAAAGAATGATTGTTTATTTAATGTAAAATACTCTTTACATAACGTGTGAAATACAAAAGCTGAAAAGTTGCTATGGAATATGTTTGGATGGTGATATTTTATAAGATTTTTTCGATGAGCCAGTTGTTTTCATTTTTAAAAGCCTTCTAAGAATGAAAGCAATATAAATATTGAATCCAAGATATATTTTTTACTAATATAAGAGAATTTTCAAATGCTGACTGCTGGTGAATTTCATGGAAGACACGTTCCTCGATATATCAACAGACAGGAAAACATTAATGAAGGTCACACAAATATCCATGAATCGATCGAAATAGAAAAGAAACAAACGAAATCTAAGATATGTCTCGGAAGTGGATGGATGACATCATGTTGTGGATTAATATGCGCTGTTATTACAGTGTGTATTCTTGCTATTGTATCGATTATTTTGCCATTGGGTTATTCGTTAATATTAAACAAGGGTAATCTTACAAAGAAAATAATTATTTATACATATTTTTGAATTAAGATGTAACAACTATAGCATCAACATCAGCTACGTAAATTAATTTTCGAAAGAAATTTTATTTTCTTCTTTGCTTTATTTCTGTAGAGCTACTACAACTACGACAAATCCATGTAAGTAACATCTCTCAATTGTATAAATGGACAAATGTTGAGAATATTCACACACATTCATTAGGTGTATCTGATAATTTAAGATGGAATACCACAGGTATTACTGTACTGAGTACAGTAGCAATGAGACGTCTTACCGATATCTATATCGATGAAAATGATACATTATACTTAGCTGCAGAAGTCACTGATCAAGTTGTTTGGAAGCTAACGAAAAATTCTGCTACTCCAACTATCGTAGCTGGACAACTATTCATTCATGGCGTCAATTCTACTTTATTGGATAATCCTCAAGGTGTTTTACTCGATTCGAATGGTTTCATATATGTAACTGATTATAATGGTCATCGTCTACAAAGATTCGATGGTATATCATTAAATGGAGTAACGGTTGCTGGCATTGCGGGATTAAGTGGTCCAGCTATAAATCAATTGAATGGTCCACGATATATGACAATGGATGCAACAGAAACCTATATCTACATTGCTGACAGTGCAAATCACCGTGTTATGCGTTTTCCACGTACGTCTACTTCGGGATCAAATGGTGTTATCGTAGCTGGTGGAAACGGATCTGGAAATGGAAACAATCAACTAAATAATCCATTTGGTATTTATATGAATTCAGCAATTAGTAATGATTTATACATAGTTAATGCCAACGGACATTCGGTTATGCGATGGACACCCGGCGCTCCGTCAGGTACCTTCATTGCCGGAACTCCTGGTTCACCAGGTTCGAGTTCTACACAATTATTAGTTCCTAGAGGAATTCGAGTTGATTCGTATTCGAACGTTTATGTTGCTGATATGTACAATCATCGTATTCAAATGTTCTGTCAACAGAGTTCAGTTGGTGTTACAATTGCTGGATTAGTCGGCATAGCTGGTAATGGCGCTACTGAACTAAACAGGCCACAAGGTATTGCATTTGATTCAGCAATGAATTTATATGTTAATGATGCATACAACAATCGAGTTCAAAAATTTCTCAAACTTTAATACATATAAAATAACTCACTGACTTATTTTGACTTTTTTTTTAGCTCCAATTTTATACTCAGAAATATTTCCTATATAGAATCTAAACTTCTTTGAATCATAAGTAATTACTTATAGTATGAGTTTTTTTAAACTTATTAAGAAAAATAACAGAAACATAGATGCTGACTGAATGACAGCTGAAGATATTGGTGGAGGCTCATGTCTATTAGCATTTGCATTGCATACAGGTGTTGTAGGGTTAATCAATTGAATTGTATTGCTATCTTGACTAAGTTGAAATTCAATTATTTGACCGAAAAATGATACTTGAAGACCAAACGAAATAGGCACTAGAAGTACATGATCAAAAGATGTCGATCCGTTACAAGCTGAACCAACGACAATCAGTTGAACACGCAATTGAGTTGTACTAATACGCCATACTGCTGCTTGCCCTTCAGGACAACAACATGCTTGTGTATCGCACGATCCTCTGATGTCGAATACACCTGTCCAATCGGGAGTTGGTAAACCGTGATTAATTGTGCACTGATGAAAAGTAGAATTCGAGTTATCAACGCATCTTTGTGGATATCGACTTCGACAAATTGATCTACATGATGCTGATGTACACTCTGGAACTATAACAGAACCTTGAAACGCTGGTTTGCAAGATTTGCCAGTGCAGCATTGGCATGTGCATACATCTCCATTGCAATCGAGAACTTTGACAAAAATAATAAGAAGAATAGTCCAAAATATTGTTTTGTTTAACATTGTAACTCAATAATACATAATATGTAGTATCATTTTTTTGATCATGTATGACATTATATAGTGACTTCTTATCGTGTATAAAACCCATTTTTGAAGAAAAGAGATAAGACAGCCACATGCATATTGCACTTTTCTATGCAGCATTTTTGTTGGTTTTTTCCAACATAAAATCGCAAATAAATAAAGAAATACAAAAATGATGATATTTTATTTTTGTTTATTATTTTATGCGAATCTTTGTGTTTGACTACATAAAGTATGTATGATGTAGAAAAAAAATCACATTGCTCGATTAATTCTTCTTAATATGTCACGTATTTTTCGGGCATGTGGATCATTAACAGGCATATTTTCAGGTACATAATTTTGAGCTTGATTACCAGCGATGAGTGCTTCATCCAATTGATCGAGATGAAAATATGATATTGCAATATTTAGATAAGTTGTAGAAATACTTTTCATATCATTTGATGATATTTCCAATTGAATATTTAATTTCTTTTGATAAGCTTTTAGAGCTCGATTGTATTTTTCTAATTTCAAATATGTCTCACCAATTGAATCATATCGATTGATTAATAAACTATCATCATCTGGTAAATAATTCAAACATAAATCTAAAGCTTCTTGATAATGAATCAAAGCTTTCTTATATTCATTCATTTGACAATAGATTTCAGCTATATGATCAATACAAATTAAGAGAATTTCAATACTCATTTGTACGGATTTTCTAGCTTGTTCAATTGCTTTAAAACCATATTCTAATGCATTTGACCAAGACATTAAACCAACATAATCTTTTGATATATCAAAATAACTGCCACCAATAGATGGATGATCATCTGCTAGTGAATTGACTAGAATATCTAATACTTTCATATGATTTGACAACGATTGATCATATTGATTTTGCTCATAGTAAACATTTGCAATAAGATCGTAAGTCGAAGCTAATTCGGGATTGTTTGATAGGAAATATTGTTGTTGAATTTGAAGAGCACATTTGAAATGATCGAGAGCTTCATTGTATTGTTTTTGTGAAATACATAACAAACCACTTGTAATCGCACATTGAGCTGATGCTTCTGGATTCATTTCCGATGAATTCTTTTGTAATTCGACTGATTTATTATGATAGGATGCTAAAATGATCGATGAATAAAAATGATCTAATTATAATAAGAGAAAAATAAACTGACTTGCTGCTTCATAATCCTGTAATTTACTGCAAGTAGCACTAAGCATATTGTAAGTTTCAACTAGTGATTGATCGTTTTCATCTAAATATTCTAGTTGTGTTGATAAAACAGCTTGATAGGACTCTAAAGCTTCTGAATATGCTCCTGCTTCATAAATAAGTGTTGCAATACCCATTAGACATTTGACAACGAATGACGGATCTTCGCCATCCAGAATAGCATTCATACTACAGTCTGCAGCCAATTCATAATTTGCGATAGCTGTATCAGCATTTCCTTGTGCAAGATATGCTGAACCGAGATGATAGTAAATACTTGATAATTTCGAATGATTATCAGAATATGCACTTAGACAAATATTTAACGATTTATTTAAATATTCAAGAGCATTTTTGAAATGTCCTCGATGATAACAAGTTAAGCCCAATAGTTTATAAATCTCGTCATGCAGTTCTTCATCAATGATTAGATATTCTTTTCTATTAAACATTCGTGCAAAACAATCTACACTCGTATATTGTTTTAATTCGTACATGAGTTTTAATAACGATAGAAACGAATGTGTTGATTCAGCTTTATCTCGTGTTGTCTTCGTGTATTGTTCTAATTGTTGATCGATATCATCGGTTAGCATTAGTTGAACACGATGGAAATGTTTTTCTGTATCCATGCCAATCATTCGAAAAACTGTGCCCATCGAAAATAAAACTTCGCTTTCGTTTGATTTGCCCTGTTGAAACGAGAGATGTTCGATATTAGCAAATGGAAATTTTCGTATTTTTGTATCGATATAAATTTCAAATAGAACACCGATCTCCGATCCGACAAGAAATGAACGTGCTGTTTGCCGTCGAAGTGATGTCGAAAGAAAATTATTAAACGAAAGAAAACCTCCAAGATTTGTTTTCAATTTTTCAACTTGTTCACTCGACATATTTTGACCACGATAGACAATGAATGTTGTCGATCGATTATATTGTAATTTCGCTTGATCAGCTATTTGTTCGTGAAGTTTTCGAAGAAAATATCGTAATTTATAGAGAATATCGGGTTGTGTTGTCCAAAGAGCACGATTCAAGATTTTATAAAGAAATGACTCTCTCGAATACCAATAGATTGCTAATTCAGAAAGGAAATGTTCTTCGAATTCATCGAGAATTTTCAATACATTTGTATCAGTTGAATAGATTTCACGACAATATTCAATCATTTCACGTTTAGTTTCATCTTCATCTTCATCTAAATCATCATTTAGAAGAATATCTTTTAACAATTGTGAATACATAAACGTTGGATCTTGTCGTTTGACATCAATTGTTGAAACAAAAAGAATCCCATTGAGATTTGTTTTCGATGGTGCAACCGTTTCTTTAATCTTTCGACAGAGTATATCAACATTGGAATTTAAAATAAATGTCGAATGAATTTGTTTGTACGAATGAATCTTTCGAATAATATTTTCATTGGGCGTAATGAAAATAATCTTGTCAGTTTTTTTCTTAATTATATAATCGATACACCTATCGATATTGTCAAATATTCGAAATGAATCAACAATTGTTTCGAGTTCATCTTGCATATAAAAACAATCATTCGATCGATTGTTTTCATCGTCAAACCATACACAAATAAATCTTTGGTTACTCATAGTGAATTTATCAAGAAAAAAAAACATGAGTTTTATCTTTTACACGTTGCATGTTGCGTCCTTCGAAAGTTATTTTTGCGTTCTTTCCTTTTTCTCCAATGGCAGTAGGCGTCGGTGACAGTATAGAATTATCAAAGAAGAAGAAAAAAAAAGCACTTTTTACAAAACAACAACAAAAAAAAGAAACAGCTATGGCTGCACAAACTAAAATGATTATTATAACAACTGATGAGGATATTATTCGTCAATTTTCATTGCAAAAAAGCACAAATACCAAAATTATTAATTTAGAAGATGATTCCGAACAAATTTTAAGTCAAAATAACGACGATGACGTCGTTAATTTACCTTTTCTTGCTGAATTATCAAAGCTGGTACGTACTTTGTTGTTTAGGTACTCAACTAAACCGTTTGTTTTTCTTTTTTTCTTTCGTCAGAATTCAACATCTGATCAAGTTTACAAACGTGCTTTGGACTCCGACGATCATCTATCATCGAAACCAGTGAAAACATCCAGACGATCCATTGATATGACTTGTGCGATTTGTGGTGACAAAGCAATTGGCTACAATTACGATGTACTTTCATGTGCATCATGCAAAGCATTCTTCCGTCGAAATGCATTTAAAAATCTCGACAAACTTCGATGTTTATCTCATCAAGGTCAATGTTCAGTGACGCATGATACTCGTCGAAAATGTCAACGATGTCGATTAGAACGATGTTTTACAGTTGGAATGCGAAAAGATTTTATTATTAGTGAAGAAGAAAAACAACGAAAAAAATCCGTTCTCGAACAAAATCGAACTATGACAACATTAGCACAAACGGAAGATGAACTCGATCGTGTATGTCCTCTCACACAAGAAAAACCAAAGTTCTATTTAGTCTCGTTTTGTTTGTAGATATTAACCGATATAAATGATGAGAATACACCGTTGGAACTATTCGATGATGCTCTATTCAATACATTATCAATTGAACATTGGTTAATTGTCGAAAATGTTCGAACGTTGTTTTTAGCACATTTCAAAAGTGACGTCACAAAACATCCATCATTCGATTGTTCGGATAAAACAACAGCTCTGATCAATTGGTCGTATATTGTCCATGAAAATGCACTAACATTTATTAATTTCTTTCGACAAATTACCGAATTTGAGGATTTCGATTGTGATGATCGACTTATTTTAATTAAATATAATTTATTTCCTGTCTATCCAGTTGTAAAATGTTTCTATCATGATAAAAATCATGATTGCTGGAAAAATATCGATACTGAAGAAATCCTTCGACGTCGTCGATTCTTTGCTGATTGTTTTGGTTCAGACAATACTCGACAACTCTATATGAACGTAATCGAATCGCTTATTAATATATCCGAACGAGATCCAGCTATTCTAGCATTGATTCTCATTATTCTTATGTTCTATCAAGGCTTATCAATGAATGACGCTGAACCATTATTGAAAGATACTTTACAAGTTAATCGAGCACAATCTCATTATGTCAATGTACTTTGGAATTATTCAGTTCATAAATGGGGCGAAACGGAAACGCAGAAACGTTTCAGTCAATTGATTTTGATTATATTTCGAATGCAAATCGTATCGAAATTATTTCGTGATTTTTTCTGCAATCAAGTTCGAATATCAAATGCTGCAGATAAAATAGCGCCACTGATGCAAACTGTTCTACATATAGCTTAACCTTGACTTTTCTGTTGTTTGTAAAAAAATAAAATAAAATAAATTTTATTCAAACTATTCTTTTGGTGACAAGTTTAACCCAGACTTGTTCAGGTGCGACGACGGTAATGTCACGTATGTTCAAATTACTTTCGAGATGTTCACCCGATTGAATTGTATATTTACGAAGTAATCGTACGAGAAGAATTTTCATTTCGATCAATGCAAAACGCATACCAATACACAGACGAGGTCCAGCACCGAATGGTAGATAGGCCATTGGATGACGTTTGGTTTGATGACGTTCAGGATAGAATTCATGTGGATCTTCGGGACCCCAAAGTTCTTGATTGAAATGAACTGAATAGATATCAACATGGATCAATGTGTCTTTGGGAATTTTAATTCCTTGGACGATTGTATCTTCGAAAGCACGTCGATTAACAGCTCCATTTGCAATTGGATACATTCGTAATACTTCGGAAACAAACATGTCCATGTACGGCATTTGTGCAACGATGTCATAATCAGGATTGATTTCATCGTCTAACGGAAGTTGATCGATTTCATCTTGAAGTTTTTCTTGCACTTCAGGATGTGTAGCAAGAACATAGGTAGCATAAGCGAGAGCAGTCGATGTTGTTTCATAGCCAGCAGCCATGAAAGCAAGAATATTACTGATAACTTCTTTTCGACTCAAATGATAATTCGGTTTGTTATTCTCTTGAATTTCATCGGTCATAACTTGCATCATCAGTTGAAGAACATCGACTCGTGAAGTAGGTGTCTTTTGACGTTGATCAATAATTGGATCTAATCGATTGAGAACCCACATGTTCGGTAATTCGTACAATCGTTTGTTTGATACTAAAGGTAGAATATGTTTATTGATGAACGCTCGAATATCGTTGAGACCAAAGAAAATTCGACTGCCAATATTTGCTAATGACGGTATGATTTGAGTAAGTCGGAAAAGAATATTTGATCGAATGCCAAACGAAAATATTTCTTCGATTTTTTTAAAATAAATATTGTCAGGATTATTTTGTAAATCAGTATCGATTCCGAATGCACATCGACATATAACATCCATTGTCATTCGTTTATAATAGAGATAGATATTGAATTCTTGTCCAGTTTCAACATGATCGACAAGTTTTGCCATTGCATTATCGATACATCCATTGATGAGAGGACTCATTAGTTTGAGTTTAGCTGCAGAAAATGTCGGACTTATGATATGACGTTGTCGACGCCATTGTTCACCCCATGAAAAGAAAACATTTTGACTTCTACTAGCGAGAGGATTCGTTCGTCGACCATGAAAACTAGCGAATTGTTTAACGAATACTTCTTGCAAAAAATCAGGATCACTAACAACTAGAGTTGGAATAGTTCCTTGATAGATTCCATAGATTTTACCGTATTGTTTTGTCCAATTTTCAAGTTGACGATAGAAGGATTTACTTTTCCATAATGTTTGAAGATGCCCGAGAAGAAAACGAAAGGGTGGTGTTGGAATTCCAACTTGATCAAAATATTGATATCGTTGTTGTAGAAGAAGTAAATAGTAAGTTACAAGGCCAATCAAAACAATGAATAGAATCATTGGGAGTAGTAACATTTTTTTTTGTAATCAAGAAAGAAAAAACGATGACGAAGTTATTTATATAGTGCGAGATTTTCTTTCATTCTTCGTACTTTTTTATGAAAAAGTACGTTTATATCGCATTGAAGACCTATTGCGTACGTCAACATTTTCTTTTTGCAATAGCTATCATTCTTGCATTGGCAAAGCCATCACTTCGTCAAATTTATTTAGAATTTTGCTAATCAAAATAGGTATTAATTATTATTAGTTAAGTACTCTTAATTCTTTCCAAAATATTAGTTGGTTCAGAAAAAAATAATAGTGTATATATCATCGTCAGATGGTTTTAATATCGCTATTCTTATATTTTATTATGAGCAGACTGACAGCAACAGCAACAGCAAATCGCAATAAGAAAGATGATAAGGCAAGATACAAAAGCAATCTAAGATTCTTGAGTAGCTGAGATAATAGTTGCAATCAGGAAAATTAGACCAAAAAAAATAGCAATAATCTTACAACAACAATGCCAGCCGCATTCGCAATTGCAACGTGAAACGTCGCAGCAACAGTCTTCGTTGGATTTCTTTGGTGCAGGCGCAGTTGGCTGGCTTGGATTTTGTGCCGGATGGATTCGGTTTGGTTGAATAGAGCGGTGAACTTGCTGTAATAGTGTAACTTTCTTGGATTTTGAATTTGTAAGATCAGGTTCCTCTATCTTTATAGTTGTCTCGGTTTTTCAAATTACAACTTGACTCGGCACTGAATTTGTTGTCACTGGTCCCTTTAAAACTACAATTGTCTCGGTTTCCGAAGTTTCATTTCGAGCCGGTTCTGTATTTGAAACTAGTTGATTTGGTGGGCCAGTTTGATCCAATTCTAAATGTAGCTGTAGTTACGGCGGCAAATTCAATGATATATGTAAATCTCACCTTTATCTTTTAAGTTAGTATTGGGCTTTTTAATAGTACTGGTGAGAGTCTACAGTATAAACATGGATTATGAAGTTTATATTATCAGATCATTTATAGGTCTTATAAGAATATTCAACTAAGCAGTGTATTTATAACTTTTGCTTTTTGTTGTAGCGCCTACCGGTATTGTTTGAGCATCCTCTGACATGGTATGTTCGATCAGCAAGAATAATGAGATCAATCCGAAACTTTTGTTGATGTGTGTCAATATATAGCTTCTGTCTTCATGGTGAATTTCGCGGTTTTTTCCAACATAATATGCATTAAATGCAACTGCTTTGTTTATTTTTTTTATGCAACTAAGTAAACAAAGGCAAGCAATCATATAAATCAAAGAGAAGAAATGCAAAAAAAAATTAAATAAATTCTCACGTGAAGTCGTCTATTTACACAAGTATTGCACATTCTCCTTATACCAATAAAAATTATAGACAATGTTATATTGCTCAATGAAATCTGTGTCGAGTAGAAATTCGAAGGTGATGAATACTTTTTTTGAGTTCTTATTTGTAGAATTTCAATGATAAAACAAAAATAACAAAAGTGACAAGACAAATGCGTAGAATAACAATGCAGGAGAAGAAACTTTCGATTTGAAATCAATGTCATTTGTGAAAATAAAAGAATGAAATATTTCCATGAAAATATGATCATTATTAACAGATTTAGGATCGATGAAGTTAATAGATATAAACCACAATCAACTTCAAGAATAACTTTACTTTTAAATATAATCATACAAAGAATACTATTCACAAGTACTAAGATCTTTTTTTCTAAGTAAGATTGATAATTTTCAATAAAATCGATAGATGCTGACCATAAATATAATTGTTCACTTGTAATTTGTTTTTTTGCTAATCTCAATTTTACCCAAAATATATAGACAATTGGATTGGATGACATGATCTGTATTGTTTCGACTTACTCGATCTGTATAATAGGCATTTATTTGAGATGCCACAAGAAAACAATTGTATATATTTCAAAAATAAGAATAGTTGAATCAAAAACATGCTTTTACTATAATGTCACCGTAAAAACTGATGACGAACTGTTTTTATTCAAGCGAAATAAAACAAACGACATATTCTCTTCCCTAAAATTCAGATAATTTGGCCATGATCTTAGAGGTATGAGAATTTTGTTAATAAACATATCTGTTTTCCTGCTGAATTTTAAACAAAAACATCTACTTCTTGTAAATATTAGCAATTCTGAAAACTTTTCATCAAAGAAAGAATTAAAGGAACATTTTTATTTGTTGACCGATTTTACATTTCTAGCTAAATTATTATGACATCTGTCTTATTCAATCAGATATCATAAATAGGATCAGAATGCAAAATAAAATTCTTATTTACGTTTAATTCTATGGACGAAGAACTTTTTCTATCAAAGAATTTTTCTTTCTTTCAATAAACATGAACACGACAAGTACTCCTCCCCCAATAACTGATGCCGTTTCTTCATATATCATGTGTAGTTTATCAACATTTTTTG
>ERZ778019.2995-NODE-2995-length-13824-cov-9.877115_pt1 | contig 13824 bp, 7 predicted proteins | sample MGYA00375749_ERZ778019 | MGnify/ENA primary metagenome ERZ778019 (study PRJEB29350, sample SAMN05389821) | bioreactor metagenome | isolation source: Ammonium sulfate bioreactor | place: South Africa: University of Cape Town | collected 2014-03-17 ... | reverse complement strand
CGAAGTAAATGCTACTAGTGAATCATTCAGAAATGGCTTATCAACTCAAATGATATCATTTATCGATTATTTTCGGCTCATAACTCAAGCAAATAATTTTGTTACATCTTTGAATACAAATATTTATTTATTTTTTTATCAAATCCGATGGATAATTCTACAGACCAGACTATGGTAATAGCGATCGTCGCTGTGGTATTGCAAATCCAATTACACCAACGGGTTTTCACATAAAGTAGATCGAAATGCAGAAGTTTTTTTTTTCTTATATATTTTGTTCAGATATGATATATATCATAATCGATTCACTTGGGATACTCGTGAACTGAATATCACATTCGTCGAAGCTCTTCTTCACAGTACATTAGATTGTTTATATGATATCTTGGAGATGGTAATGGATATTGTTCGACAAGAGTAATACTTGATACTGGAGAGAAAAATTTACCACAAGCGCTTGTTACCGGTGACTTTAATGGTGACGAGCATTCTGATATTGTATTCAACAATGATCAAGATCGAACTATAGGTGTATTCATTGGATACGGCAATGGGTCATTCGAAAACCAAAAGAAATCTTTCGTAGGCGGCGGTTACGGTGTTTTCTATATGACTGTTGATGATTTCAATGCAGATGGAAAGCAAGATATTATTGTTTCGTACAATTTTTACGGTACCTTGAGAGTACTGTTGGGAAATGGTGATGGAACATTTAGTGAAAAAACAAGATTACTTGTTGAAAATGGGACAATATCTAATCAAGTTGTTACAAGCGATCCATATACAGCAGTCATCTTTTTTGGTGATGGATATGGACAATTTCAAAGATATAGAATACTGTTAACAGCCTATTCCGGTTACACGACTATGATTTCAACTGATGATTTTATAACTAATTACTTTGCACGTATATATGACTTATATTTTTCGCTTTTATTGATGTCGCAATACAAAAGAAAAATAACATATACTATTGACAATGATTTGGAGGATAATGTAAATGAACTCCATCACTTGTCAAAGCCTGTTGAACTTGACGAACATCAACTGATTGAACATCGATATTTTGCTGTAGAACAGCAAACGCAGCAAAATAACCAGCTGCTCCACCTAATAACATAAATGTTGGTTCTAAACGTGTTGCTGAATATGCAACATGCGATGCTGCATGACAAACAGGTACAATTAGATTTGTAGTTTGATCTCGTTTAGGTAGAATAATAGTATGAGGAATTTCAAAAGTTGGTCCACTTTGTGATCCATTGACATGGTCAATATCATGAAAGAATTGTCCTTCATTCATTGCATGTGTACGATTGGCTATTCGACGAACAGCACGCATTTCATACGTCCAACTGCCTAATGCAATCGTATCATTACGACATAAGCCAGCAACAATATCATGTTGTGTAAAAACATGATCATTAACTAAACGAAGACCTTCGCGAATGTAAAGTTGCGGTGTCATATGTCGATTCTCTGGCCATTGATCTTTACATAATCCAAAACGTTTTAAATCATTTCGTGTATATTCAGGAACATCAGGAGATGTCAGAAGATACCAAAGAAAACCGAGAATATAATCTGATGTTTGTTGTGAAATACGACGACGATCTTCGTCTGTTCCGTTAATATAACCAACATTTAAATTAATTGCATCCGTTGTTACTGCACTTGCAGTACGACCATTTAAATCATAAATATCTTTTATTGGACAACCATGAATAGTGTATTCACGTGGATCAACAAATGCTGTAAAAGGCAAACGATCTTGAGGATATTTTCCCGATGCAATCACTGAATCGATATATCGTTGTAAAAGAATGAATTGCGTTGAATCATAATTGTCGGGTTTGAAAAATGGAGCTTGTTTTTCTGTTCTATTCGTAATGCATAGACGGTAGGTAAATGTCATTAGATGATCATCTGATGAGCCAAGTGAACCATAGCTTTCCGAGGATACATACGGAATAAATGATCCGTTATTCCATGTGGCATTCACTGGATATTTTGATAGGAAATTGCCGACATCTTCATAGGAACGAACACCAGCATAGGATTCATTGTATTGATTTTGTGATTCTCGACCCCATGTAAATGATGTATTAGAAAATTGAACAAGATCACCATCGTAACTTGCATCAATCCATACGGATGCTTTCCAAATACGTTCACTATTTCGTGTTCGTAGTTGAACAATACGTGTGCCAGTCTTCTCGAGACTTTCACGAACTAAACTACCTGTATTCATTATTAATTCTATATTTGGATATTTATCAAGAATGTCATGAAAACTTTTCGCAGCAACATTCATTTCGGCGATGTAGACTGGTGTTGTTATATTTCCGTAATATTTTTGATTATTTAATATCCATTCTTTGGCAACCGATCCATTGACTGTAACATTGAACAATATGAAATCATTTGAGAAAAAGAAAAAAAAAACTTACGAACTTCTGGAAATCTTGTATCTCCTAAGCCAATACCACCTGCAGATATCATTCCACCAATGTACATCGTAGGTTCGATGATAGCAATTGATAGATGAGGTGATACACGTGCAGCAGTTACAGCAGCAGATATGCCACTTGCTGTAGCCGTATAAACAATAATATCATATCCATTTATTAATGAACAACTACAAACAATTATAGTAAATAACGAGACAACTCTCCAGAATATCATCTTTAGAATGAAAATAAGTAAAACTTAGGTGCATGCACCTTTTTCTTGTTATTTGATAACAAATTCTTGAGTACAACAACATGTTTTTTTTGTTTCAACAGAACAGTAAAAAAAAGGAGTATATCAGTTTAATACCACCCTAGTTATATATAACGACAATGACATTACCTTATATGGATGTGATGATGAAGCGACTAGAATATTTTTGCGTTCTTTTTAAGCGGTCGTTGTTTTTGTGTGAACGAGACAGAAGAAGAAAAACATTCTATGGCTTTCTTATTATTTGTCGAATTCGATACAACTTCTGAGGCAAATGCAACGATGATTCTTGAATGTTTATCTGATATGGCTGATCTTGTTCATCGAGATTATCCAAACGTTTATACATATGCCTTTCGATATGCTGATGAAACGAAAAAGAAACTTTTTTTTACTGAAATCTACGCTGATGAAGAGGCATTTCTCAATCATGGACGTGATCCTGAATTTGGTAAACTTCTATTGAAAGGTTTCGATGGTACAACAGGTAAAAGTCGAAAAGAACTATGTATTCGACCGGATATCAACACTCCATTGTCATCTATCACTGCTAATATACTCGAAAATTATTTGCATGTTACTTATATTCCTGTTCAACAAGGTTTTTTTCATCGAAATTCAACGGAGAAAAGAGAAGTGGAAATTTTGATTGTTTGTACTGGATGTGACGAAAATGTTTATGAACAATTAAATGCACTTGTCGATTGTGTGACATGCCTTCAATTTGAAGAATCCGATGGCAGCAAACAATTGATTGCTGTTATTACAAATATTTCAAGTAAAACACAGCCAATGAAGGAGAAGAACCTATCAATAAATACAATGGAAATCGTTTGTTCGAATGAAGAAGCGATTCGAAAATTTCAAGATTTAATCGAGAATTATTTTCAAATTCAATTCATACGAAATCAAACAAATTTTAGTGGCTATATTCGTCATCAATCTCTATCATAGTGCGCTTTTTTATGAGATAATTTATTAAATAAATATGAAGTCACCTTCAATGTTTAGCTATTAGAATAGAAGATAACAAACGATGTCGATGTGAAGCTACCACCACGAAATATTGCGACCAATCAGAACTCGTCCATATTTTACCCACCAATAGACACATAACCAATCACATTTCCTTAGTTACCGAACTCAGAAGAGTTTAGATGACCAAAAACCGATTTCAAAGCAAGAAAAACAAAACCGACCTTAAAAAACAAAAGCTACGAACACCAAAAATTATTTTCCAACAAACTTTAAAAAAAAATTTCCTTCAAACTTTCAATCTAATCAGCTTTTTCAATCTGTTCTCCATCTTCCAAATATTGCCGGATAGTTGGTCGAGATGTATTCGATAGAGAATTGAAAACTCTATCGATTACAACCTCTTCCAACTCCCGGCAATATTTCTAAACAACAAAAAAAAATCGAAAAAAAGATGCTACTCACCTGAATATTGCCGGAAGTTGGAAGAGGTTGTAATCGATAAAGTTTTCAATTCTCTATCGATGGAAACTCGACCAACTGTCCGGTAATGTTCAGGTGAACGCTACTAAGTCTATCAATAGCATGAGAAGCAAAAAGTTTTTCATTGTTTTAGCTAAAATTTTTGTTTCATATCTAGACTAGGTGCGTTTTTGCGGTTTTGGGCATCGTGGGAGCTGATGATGCTGTTGTTGATACTGTTGACTGAAAATATCTGATGGTTTTTATTTCTATCTATAAGGATAACTGTGTTTTGTTTTATAGGTTGTGTGTTGCTATGGGCGGCATCGTCCAATTCTGTGCCTCCACTTTGGTGAATTTCGGAATTCTGTTTTTTGATTGGTTGGTTCGGTAACCAACAAAATGTGTTTTTTCATGGTGGTAACGTTCGTGGTGGTAGCTTCACATCGATATAACAACGATAGATGATGACAAGTTCGAATTCACAAAAAGTATTGTGTGCAACATGTAACAAGGCGAGTGGAATGTTTATTTGTCGAGGATGTGATCAAAATTTTTGTACTCGACATGTTGGCGAACATCGACAAGAACTAGGTCGACAAATGGATGAACTGACGGTTGATCACGATCGATTTCGACAGAATCTAAGTGAACACATGAAAGACGTACAGCTTCATCCATTAATGAAACAAATCGATCAATGGGAACAAGAATCAATCGAAAAAATACGTCGGTCAGCTGATAAAACACGGCAAGATTTACGAAAAATAATTGATGAACATTTAAATCAATTACTAGAACGATTAGCGAAAGTTGCTGAAGAATTACGAAAAGCTCGTGAAGACGAAGAATTTTTTGAAACGGATTTACAACAATGGTTGGAGAAACTTGATCAATTAAAAAAAGATTTTACGCAACCACCGAATATTGAACTAGATCAAAATAATGACATTATCAATACTATTACAATTCGTAAAAATGTTTCAGAGACTATTTTAGTTAAAGAAACATTTGGACGATCATTAGGTGATGTTGATATCATCGACAATGGTCGAGTTATAGTCAAGATGAAAAACAATGCTCATGCAACGATTCGTGGAAATGGTGAATATAGTGGTGGTAAACATCAATTTCATTTTCAAGTTGAAAAGTATCTAGGAAGTAAATGGATCTTCTTTGGTATAATATCAAAAAATGTCGAGCTACAAAATGAATCACGATATAGTAGATCGTGTTATGGATGGGCTGGCTCTAATCAAGCATATATTAATGGCAAAATATGGAATCAATTGGATGGTTACAAAAGTGATATAGAAGAGAATGATATAGTTCAGTTGACTCTTGATTGTAACCGACGAATAATACAACTGAAAAATGAGCGAACGAAAAGTATATATGAAATAACAGTCGAGTTAGATCAATGTCCATTTCCATGGCAATTAAATATTAATATGTATCATTGTGGTGATCGTCTTCGTATCTTACATTAATTTTTTAAAAGATTTAACATTTGATGTTAATAAAAAATAAACATATTTATTGCTTAGAAATGGTAATGAGAGTTTAAACGATGTTGAATCGTTCTTCGATAATGTCGAATTGTATTTTTAAATTCTACTGTATAGAATTTCGATGGTAATACGAAAATAATAAAAGTAAGTATCGGTGGTATAAATGAAATAAAATATCCAATCAAATAGAACCATGCATCATTCGATGATTGCATACATCTCGACATAAATAGTGCTATCAAACGTGGAAATGTAAGTGTCATTAAAGCAATAGGAGCAATTATCAAATGTTTAAATTCTCGACATTGTTCCATTAATACTTGTGTATCAGTTCTATTAGGATAGATGGCTAATTTTTGTCGAGCTTTGACTTTTAATAAAATAATAACTGATATTAAATTAGTCAAAAATGGACCAGCAATGTGAACTATATGTATGATATAATTATAGACTCGTAAACTTGACGAATAATTGACAATACACCAAGTTCTCTTTGTAGCATCGAAATCGTTCTCTTCTTCAATAACACGTCGATAAATTGGATCAGGAACATAACTAACAATAATTGCAATGAACAAAATCATAAGAACGAATTTAATTGCTTTAACACTACGGATTCTATTAAATTTTGCACCTTGTGTTGCCATCATAGTTCGTTCAACAGCGACACATGCATTTAACCATTGATTCATACTAAGACATACTTGTAGGAGAAAATCGAATAATCGACATTGTATTTGAAAAAATCTTTGATTGAATGACATGTTCACTTGACTACGAAGAAGAATGAAATATTTCAATCCAAATAGAATCGTTATTAAAAGAGTTGTCAGCGAAGAAAACAATAGATATAAACCACAAGCATATTCACATACGACTTTATTCTTAAAAGTAGTTATACATAAGATAGCATCGATCGATCCAATGATAAGAAAAACAATAGTAAATGCAAAACTCATTTTAACAATTGGCGTTTGATTCATCAGATGAATATTTGTTAAAATATGATAACCAAGAATACTATCTAATGATGAACGAAAACTATTTGTATTAAATTGACACAATTGACCAAAATAACATGATGGACAAATACACAAGGATTTTTTTGGACAATCTGCTTTGTTTTGAAGACATCGACCACCGTTTTGACATTCACTTTGATCAGAACAATCGAATTCCATTTGATGATCAAATGTGAAACAATTAGCTAGACGTTGTTGATGAAAATCATAACACAAACATAGATGCGTTTGATCGTAAAAGCAATTGAGATTGAGTGAACGATTTTGACATGGTAAATGATAGTATTTAATTCGACGGATAAGAGGGAAATCAAGGATTGTCTGATTGAATAATATTTCACTTATATTTGGACAACGATCAGATAGTGAAAGTGTTCGATGAATTCTTACTGATCGATTATATTTGTCTTGTACGTGAGTTAAATAATAATTTTTATCAGAAAGTTCAGTAAAAACAAGATTAAATGGTTCTGACCAATAGACAGTAATTGAATCTTGTCGAAATGGAATGGATTGATATGTTGTTGCTCTCGATGTAAATTTTTTAGTCGAATACCAGTCAGTAATTTCAATAAAATGAAAAAGTATTGATTGTGGTAGTCGAATATCCTGTTCGAATGTAATTGTCAATTGAGTATCGGGGATTTCACATCGATCACCAGTAAAATTTTTCGGACAAATACATGAAAAACTTTGAAAAAAGTTCATATGTCGATGATTGGCTATACATTGTCCACCATTTTGACATGTAGAATTGGATGGTTTCTGGCAGATTGTGTCAGTTATAAGGCAACGAAGACCAAATTTATTCAGTGGACAAATACAAATCGGCCGATTATCTGCAGATAGACCAATACATAATGAATCTGGAGAGCAATTACAAACATGAGGAATATGACAATATCGTCCAGTCCACCCCGAATGACATCGACAGAAAGTGATATTTGAGGGCTGATTTGCATATTTCGTACAGTTGCCATGAATACATCGATCAATCGAGCAATCTTCATAGATTCGAGGGATGTTGATAATGAATGAAAGACGATGAACGGGTAAAAATTGAAATTGAATTGGTAATAAAACACTTCCACGATATTTTAACGATATTTTTTCATAGAAATCAATATGTAATGAATAAATTCTATTTGGATCTTTTGGTTGTGTTGAATAGATTAAATACTTTTGAAATCTAAAATGACAATCTCTTGATGATAAATAAGTGATTTGTTCATAGGAATGAATGACACGTCGATCACTATCATCAATGAGTGAAATAAGAATTGCAAATGGTGTTCGCCAAGACGCAGCTAATGCTTGAAATTTAATCGTTAAACTAATACGTTGACTTTGATATTGGCATCGATCACCATAATACGATGGTGGACAGAAACATGTATGTTTTATTTGTTCATCGAGCCAAACATCAACATCAATGCCACGATGACAATAACGATGTTGAGTTGGAGTAATTCGTTGTTGAAACGTGGTTTTCAATTGTTTTTCGATGTTATTTTCAATTTTTGTATGAAGTCGAAAATTGATGACCTTCCAAGATCGCATTGGTGGAAAAGAATCGCAAAACCATCGTTCAGCATCGGAAAGATTATTACGATTATTCGAACAATATCTCGAATTTCGTTCAGATATTGGTTTTGTACAAAGTTGTTCATCATCACCGTTCTCACATTGAGCGTAACCATCACAAAATATCGAAGCACTCGCACAAGTTGGAATACTAAAGTTCATACAATAGAAATGTTTCTTTTCAATATGCTTAACTAAAGTATATTGCTTTGTCATATCACAACGATCAATTTCATCAGTTCCACCAAGACAATCAATGATTCCATCGCCTAATCGTTCGATTGGTAAACAAAATAATTCATCGGTCAATTGAGAAACACATCGATGCCATTTAGTAGGACAATTCATTGCAATTGACTGATGACAATCAACTTCATCGGCGCCACCATGTAAACAATTCAATATTTCATTACAATGTGTATAAATATTATTACATTGCCATTGTTGACATTCAGTTTCATCACTTTCAATTCGACCATCGATAACAATCGGCATTAAGTCAACAAATCCATCGCAAATATGTTGAAAAACAATATTAGTTTTCAAAAAAGTAATATCATGATTTTCATCTGGACACCAAATTGTATCATCAGATGGATATCCACATTGACATTGTCTATCATTAATCAACGATTGAGATATATATTTTCCCGTGTGACAATTAAAATAATTCTTACGAAGATAATCGATTGTACTTGTTATCGTAGCATTTTCATCATCATCATGCGGACAATCCGATTGATCGTCCATTAAACGATCGATTGAAATACATTTGATTGAATTCTTGCATTGATACATATTAGATCGATTACAAATATCGAAATTGTAATTAAAATAAAAGTGATATTTACGAAGAATATCATATAAACCACTTATAATCGATATATGCACGTCCTTTATTGAATAACTTGAAAACATCCATGAATCGAAGAGTAATCGCGCATTGGTACATTTCATATTGTTAATAATTATGTTTGGATATTCATCAAAAAATGGATTATATTGAGAATGATTCGAACAAATATAAAACGGAGGAGTATAAGAATTGGTCCAGTTAGTGAAATCATCTATCTTGTAAACAAAATAAATGTTTCCGAATACAACTGGAACATTGGGAAAATAGATTATATTTGGACACGATACATTTTGAACATGTTTTAGGCATTCTTTATTTCGTACTTCTAAAAAATATTGAAACGCCAATGAACAATTACTCGATAATGAAGAGTCGTTGTTCGAATACATCCGTTGTATCGATAGATCGGCTCGTTCTGGTGACCGATGAAACAATAGTTCGAAATTTGCAATCGATATTTCTTCACATCTAAATGATGGCCAATACATATAAAAACACGTTTGTAATGGGCTATCGATTGGTGAAGATGGTTCATCAGACCAATCGATACAATTCGGATTATCCAAATGATCATGAGCAAATGATTTTGGAATGCATTGTCCATTTTGACATCGAAATTCATTCGTCGAACATTCATTTATTTCTAATTTCCAGCAATGATCTTCATCGAGTCCACTGTCAATACAATCGATTTTACCATCACAAATTTCTCGCCAATCTAAGCATAGAAATGATAATGTACGATTGCATTTTAAATGAGTATAACATGTTTGAGAAAATAGTTCCTTATCAACATTTTGATAGTAGTCGATTATACTTTCGTCAAACGATCGATACGATAGAATATCATGCATGAATGCATATTGACATTGAGGACCAAATCGAGGTAATGTACAATTATAAAACGCATCTTTTGCTGATAATAAATGTAATTCGTTTTGATTTGATAATTGATTGAGATAGTATTGATATCGTTCGATAAGATCAACCGGTGCTGACCAAAAATATAACTGCTCACTGGTAACATTTTGTTTTCCCAATTGATCAAAAGTCCATTTTCGAAATGATTGCTGTTTTTCAATTTGATATGATGATGTCAATTGACTCAAACAAAAACGAACGATTTCTTCATATGTTTCTGAAAATGTACCATCTTTGACATAGAAGCAAGTGCTTGGTAGAATATAATGATTTTCATTGACTTTATCTGTATAATAAAGATTGATATGCGATGCAATTTTATCATCGAATGTAAGCAGAAAAACAACTAATAGAAATATTTCCATTGAAATTTTTTATTTGAAAGAGAAAAAGCAGCTAATTTATATGGTGTTTTATTTCATTACTGATAACAGTTTGTTCCAATCTGTTCATTTTATTTTTCTTTCTTTCTTTTTTTTATCAAACATCAAATCGTTGAACTCGGTATCAGCTACGGTGATGTGCAGATTGGAAATGGTTTGATAAATATTAACGCTCTCAACAAATGCAACTATGCTTTTTCAAACTGAGAAAAAATGAAACTTTTATTTTTCTGATTAGACTCGCATTTGCTTGACTTTATAAACTCATTTTTTGTTTCTTTCCTTTTAAATCAATAACTCTAACTACTCCTACTCTGTTATCATTGATTGTTTAAAAAAAAAAAACTTTCCTCTTTTTTTCTTAATATATGAAAATAAAAGATGATGTATTTTTTACGATAATGATTTTAGTAGCAAAAAGCATGTTCTTTTCAATCGTCTATTGAAAGTTAAGTTTGCTCTCGATGTTGATGTCGAATAGAACACTTGTTCGTTTGTGGAAAGACTTTTGCATCTCATGTTATCTAATTCATTGCATCAGTTATTTATATGATACTTTGTGAGATAGCCGATAGTTTTAGTTCTTGTTTTGATGAAATATCGATTGATGTCATAACTGATTCCTGTTGTTGAAATGCTGTCTGTCGGCTAACTTGTGACATGAATCGATGTTTTAACATTTGTCGTTTTGTCCAACAGATTAAACCAATCGATAAAAACATAATGACTGCAAATGTGACAAGTAAACCACTAATCGATTGTATACTAGTAGCTTCTGTAGTATCAGGATCATCGATACAATAACTTGTTAGAAGCCATTTTTCTCGTAAATTACTCAGCGCACCGGATTCTCGTAACGACAAAATACTCACATCTAACTGTTGAGCATAAATCCAATCTTTTGCCATGACAATACCAAATGCATTCTCATCAAAACTTTGACCAACAAACGTTAAATTGCAATAATAAGTATTAATCATATATTCACCTGTGGCACTATCAACGATTGCAACATCGATAGCCTTATTAACAAGATAATCATATGTGTCTTTTCGTGTTTGCAATGGTATATAATTTCGAAGACCTCTCGAAATTTCACGCAAATAAAATTCTTCACTAGCTGTTCCAACACGAATTCCAATACGATTTGGAGGAACTTTACCACTTTTTAAATCATCAATACCCGAAATAGTCTCTTGCATTTTGGAAACGGTTAAAATCGATGCTAGATTAGCAGTATAGGATGCAACAAATATTAAACTACACATATAGAGACCAGCTGTTATTAAACGACCACCTGCTGTTTGAACATTAAAATCGACTCCATAACCAACGAGATTGCCATAAGCATACCAAGTGCTCATGATCACTTGAGATAGGATCGAACGATGTTTTAGATTTTCATTATGATGTCGTTCGGCTAGAAAAATTAGAAACGATGCAAAGAGAAAAACACCAAGTACTAATAACCAGAGACTCCATGAGAAAGGTCGTAGAAATGATAACATATCAACACTTGTCGTAGATGATTTTCGTGCAACTAATTTTAACGAATTGTCAAAGATTGAATTAGAAAACTCGACATAGACGCGACGTGTAGCCATAATAGTAGTATCAGCTATAAATAGATCGTAGATATCTTGTGGAACAGTATGAATTAATTGGTTGTAGGTCATATTCCGTGGTGCTAAACGCATATCAACTACGAAACCCAATTGCTCTTGTAATAATGCAATAAGATCTGGAATAAAACCAATGTATCTCGTTACGTTTTGTTCATTGTCACTAGTCGTATTTGCTATCATAGTAAATGGTGCTGTTTCAATAATACCAATACGAAGAGTAACACCGTAAAGTTTAGGTCTATCTGATGCTACCGTAAGACTGCCATCAGGCCATATAATTGTATTATTTTCTCGACATATTTGAAGACCAATATCAGTCGAGTAGTCCAATACGGGAAAAAATTTCAAATGATTTTCTAATAAATGTGAATTATATATAGAATAATAGATACCATTGTTTCGATCAGTAGAATTTGAAGAAAATTCAATTGGACCCGAAACACCGATGAATGTTGTGTTGTTGATCAAATCAAGTAAGATATTTGAATGACTAAATCGACGATCAAAACAAAGTGAAGATTCAGTGAGCGACAACGAACAAAGTTTTTGTAAAGATTGAATCAATACCCAAGTAGCATCGAAGGCAAAGAATGCATAAGCATCAACGTCGGCAGTGCCAGGAAATGTTTCAGGTTCATACTGTTGCCAAATATTAAATGCTGCATTGAGTAAACTTGAATTAATCGATGCATTAACGATAGTACTACCGGTCACTGGTCTAATAAAGAACATTCCTATTAATTTTTCATAGTCGTCACGATTGAATGCATTGAATGAAATATTAGCACTAAGTATCCAAGTAAAATGTGGACCTACAACATCAACTTCTAATGCATACTGCAGGATATCTGAGATATGAGAAGATAAAGCCCAAACTATCACAATACGTGACGCACTTTTAATCAAAGATTTTCTTAAATTGCCTTGAATTTTCAAAGTAACGATATCGAAAACAATTAAAGTTTCGACGCCAAGTCCATAGTCGTTAAAGACTTTATTGATAACTTTCGCTCCACCTAGTCCATATGCATCGTTCTGATGAATAATAATGCACGATGTCCAATTGAATCGAATGAACAAATTTAAGATCACTATTGCTGCACTATTATCCGACGGAGTCGTTCGATAAAAACTAGGATAAGCATTTCGATCGGATAGATCAGGATCAGTTGCCGAATAAGAAATTGTTGGTATGCCAATTGTATTCGAGAATTGAGCAATTGTAATTGCCTCTCGAGAAAATCCTGGACCGATAATACCAGCAATTGTAGTATTAGAAACGACTTCACACGTATCACGAAGACCAGTCATAGTATTACCACCGGTGTGTTTAGCTTTCCATCCAATGGAATCACCATTGATTGTCATATTGTATTGTTGAGCAAGAATGATTGCTGCTATGAACATAGCTCGAGAGTGAACGGATAATGTTGTTACATCCAAGTCCGAAATATTATCGTCGTCAGGAAACAGACCTAATAAATTAATATTTGATGAATCCATCGATGGCCAAATCGACAGGACATCATAAAAATGACATACAATAAGAATTGTTAAGAAAAAAAAGCCAAATTCACTTCTAATCGCTATCAACATTTTATTCTATTATCACCACAGAAGGCAAAAAAAGTAATAGCACACCGTTATATAAAAACAATTACATACACGATAAAGTATGTATTTATATGTGTGCAAATGAAAAAGAAATTAAATAAAAATACATGAATATTCGAATATAATAAGCTACGTGCATTATGATAT
>ERZ778019.2993-NODE-2993-length-13836-cov-12.312822_pt1 | contig 13836 bp, 19 predicted proteins | sample MGYA00375749_ERZ778019 | MGnify/ENA primary metagenome ERZ778019 (study PRJEB29350, sample SAMN05389821) | bioreactor metagenome | isolation source: Ammonium sulfate bioreactor | place: South Africa: University of Cape Town | collected 2014-03-17 ... | reverse complement strand
TTTATTGTCTAGTGAATGATTTATGGTGCTTACTCTTATTTCATGTAGACGCTCATTTCACTCGACCTCGAGTACAATCGTATCGGTAAATATGCAGTGAAAGAACTAGAAAATGTATTTAATGGAAGTCGAAAGGGAAAAATAAACTGTGATTCGCAGAATGAATAAAGCACATGTGTTATTAGTTGACAATTGTAAGATATTGTTCGTACTTAAAATGAGTACGAATATTCATTGGTATGTGAGTGTATTCTATAATTTCTGCGGAAATAAATTCATTTGATTGAAGACGATTGACTTGATAGATGATTGTGAAAAGATATATTTATGGCGTTTGGGAAGGAAAATGGACAGATGTTTTTGAGTTTCATATATGGTCATGGTGTTGTATGGAAAACAAAAATGATCACTTAAATAGGCGATAAGTTGTTGTACTGAGAGACTCAACTATGAAATGATAAATCTAATGAAAGAGATGAGCTGATAGAAATATATTAAATACATATTTGGACTGTTTCTCGATCTAGATCACAATGATAGTTCTCGGGTGGAGAATGAGATGATTTTGATGGATGTGTTGATTATAATACAATTCAATGGGTCAGATAAAAACTATGATAGTTTGATGAATTTTATTAAAGAAACTAAATGCACACTAAAATACAATACAAACTGAGAAAAGCTCGATTAAAAAAATAAGAACATCGCTGAATTATAATGCTCATCATTTTCATTTAATGAAACAGTTTGGTCAGATCTTTGCTTGCTTCTTGAATAGTTGGATATTTAAATGTATAACCAGTTTGTAATGTTCTTTGAGGAATAACTTTTTGACCTTCAGTGGCAACTTTCGCACGTTCAGAACCAAGTAGGCTATTCATAAGAAAAGCAGGCATGGGAAAAAATGCAAATCGTGGCGGACTAAAGCTATGTGCAAAGGTTTGACTAAATTCTTTATTTGTAATCAATTGTGGTGCACACGCATTGAGAATACCATTCACATGAGTATTTTGTATTGCATATATGATCAATAAACAAACATCGTCCAAATGAATCCAAGGAAATGGTTGCTGACCATGACCAATAGGACCTAAAGATTACTCTTGTCAAAAGAAAAATCGTGATAAGTAAAAGGCATCATTTCATTACCGCCTAAACTAAAGAAAAATGGCCAATACATCGATCCAATCATGCCACCAGTTGAACCAAGAATGGCACCTATTGATAGTAGGAAATTGATCAGAAAAATGATTTCGTCAATAGAATCAACATACCAGATCGAAGAATAACTCTACGAACGCCGTACTTAGTTTCAATCGGTTCTGATGCTTGTTCCCAATCTCTTGCTAATCGCGAAAGAAAATCATAATCACCACCTTCCGATGTTTCAGTATATTCTTTCACTGGATCGGGTTTATAATAACCTTTTTATTTGTCAAACGAAAAAAAAAAACTTGAAGACTTAAATGAAATAAACACTTACTAACACCAGACATTGACACATAAACATCTGGTTTGTCCTCTTTCAAATCTCGAATAAAATCTACAAAAGTTTTCGTTGTTCCAACTCGACTTTGAACAACTTCATTCTTATATTCATCTGTCCATCGTTTGAAACTCAGCAATGGTGCTCCAGCTAAATTCACAATCGCTTTAATTGGTTTAATTGTCGAAATTGCATTTCCACTTCGAATATCATCCTGAAAACATCTCGTTTAAGATTCTCTCTCATCAATAAAATTCTACCCATGTCAATGTATTTGTCTTTGCATCCGATTTTCTTGAGACAATCCAAATATTTTGAAAACCTTTCTCTCTCAATAATTGAACAAGACGTTGTCCAACAAAACCTTTTCCTCCTCCTAAACATGACGAAACATTGACAATCCTTCGAACTCATTTCTTTCAATCTCACCAATAATCACACTCATCTAAAATAACAACGAACTGATTTGAGTATGGTTTGTTCGGGTTTTTTTTTAAATTCTATTTTGAAATGGAATGTGTGTGTGTGCGTCTGATGTTAAATTGAAACATTGCTTTTTTCTTTAAAAAAATGAATCCTACGAATAAATGACAACGAAACATGCACGATCGATAATATTATAAATATGTATATACGTAGAGAGAGAAAGAAAGAAAGAAACAACAACAAAAAAGAAAAGAGAAGGAGAAAAAAAAACGAAAATTAATTTTTTTAGCGATAGCACTGTTCAGGAAATGTATTTAACTCTGTTTCTTCACTAACAGGTGAGTTATTGATTGAATAATTGATTTTAATACGCATACGAAGTTTCTCTTTGTTTGGATTTGAGATTTTCATTAGTTGATGAACTTCACCCGAGTTGTTTTCCGGAATTATTGTGTTACTTAATGGATGTAATTCGATTGCAAATGTCTTTTTGAGAAGAAAAAACAAACAATTTATTGATTTCAAGAAAATCTATTCGATCTACTTTCGGCACAGCTGCTTTGAATAGAAAATTCGTCATTGAAAACGATGTTGAATTTGTTATTTTCGAATGAATTGTTAATGTTGTATTCTCACGTTCGAATGTAAATAGAATACGTAGACCATTTTTATCCAATGCTGTCATTGGTGGAATGCCTAAACAAAATCGATGCTCAAGATTGAGTAAACGAGAGAAAAGTTTTTTTTTTTACCAGTGCTGGTTGTTGTTGTTGTTGGAGAAGGTTGAGCAAAATCATTTCCGAACAGTAGATCTTCTAAAGGATTTGATGTTGAACTTATTTGTTGTTGTTGAGTGTGATTATTCATTCCAAATAAATCGCCATTGCTTTCAACTGGTTCATCGAGCATTTTCAATAGATCATCCTACGATAAAAATCAAGTACAAAATACTATTTTCTCTCTTTTTTCCTCTACCACAGGTTGATTAGTTGGTCCAACATGATTTGTATGTTGATCGTTTGTTAGATTTTCTTCTTGATCATAGATCTGTTCTTGTTGATCGCCATTAGTTCCAGTTGGTGTTTGACTACTGATTAAAACAGGCATACGCTCGACAATACTTGGTCTTAATAACAAAAAAAAACACAAATCAATTCGATACGAAATATACGCGTATCTGTACCTGATGATGTTATGTTTAGTAAAAAGGGACGTGTATTCAACTGCACGTGTTTGCAGCTCTAAATTCATGTTACATGCATAATAAGTCATAATAGATTGGATACGACTGAAAAGCAAAAAAAAAGGAAATGCACAATTGAGAGACACGAAATGAATTTACTCGGAACAACTGGGAAATCGAGTGCTTAATTTCATTAAGGCATTTATTGCATATTCACGGGTGATGACAGTGCTTATATTCCAATTTAAAATACGTTCTAATGTTTCGACAATTTCCTCTTCAGTTGCTTGAATATGTTCGCTATCGTTCGCTGGTTGATATTGTCCACTAACGAATAGATCACCGAATTCGCCTAATGTCCACGATGCAACTTGTACTAATGGTTGTTGAGTTATATCTTCTCGAATTAGTTTATATAATTGCGAGGCTGTGTAACCATGAAGTTCAGGTGTTGACGAGATAATACCGATTAAACTAGAGACAATATCATCACGAACACTATTTCCAGCTGTTGTGAGAACTTTAATCATTTGATCGACATGCCATCGTTTCGATGGAGAAAAACTGCGAACAAAGAAAATTAAAAAGCAGAATTTCAATCGATGAGTATCTACCGTTCCATAGCTAAGAACATATTTGAAGTACAATCAGCCTTAAATTCGACTTCACAAGTTGCTAAAAAGTCTAACATTTCGTTTGTCATTGTTCGAATATTATTCGAATTGATCAATGCAAAACACAATTCCATTGCACGTCTACATTCACATCGAATTCATTTTCAATTAGCAAAAATTCTTTTTTTGGTTTTACCGTTTTATTGAAACATCAGCATCTTTAAGACATTCGACAATCGTTGCACGATGTCGTTGAACAGCATTGTGATCTGCATGTACGACACGTAGTAAAGTATTCAATGCAACATAACGAATATTTTTATCATTATTTAATAAAAATCGACCCAAGATATTCACAGCTAAAACCTTTTTTTTTGAATTAAAAAATTCGAATTTTTATGATTATGAATTTGAATATTGGAGAATTTTACTCGTAATCCCGATTCAGATTTAATATCCATAATGGTTAAAACCGTTTCATAGAGAATAGCATTGCCGACATTTTTGCTATTCTCTGTGTTTGTTGATACTTGAGCAAGGATATCATTCATTGTTTCACTTGCTTCATTATCATTTCGACCCAAGATACGTAATAAACGTAAGAGATGAACCTTAAACAAAACACGGTCAATCGATTGACGAATAAAAACAAGGAAGTTTACTTGTAAAAACGGATCACTAATCCCCGAAACATCATGTTCAGGACTGTAACCTGACATGATGAGGTTTTTCAAGATTCGGACAAGATTTGGTACTAACTAAACACGAAAATCGTCTTGTTTTTATGCAAATTGAAGAGAAGAAATCCGAACTTTTCGAAAGATTTGCAATGCTTGAGGACTTTGTTGACACATTTCCGTAACCAAAGATGTAGCCGCAAGAAGAACACCTAGAAAACGCCAAATCAGAACAACAAACAAACGCAGAAAATCGAATGCAAACCATGATTTTTTTCACTAAGTAAACTTCGAACCGAATTTTGAAAAACATCGAATTGTTCCGGAACTTTTCTTATAATTCGAACTGCACACAAAATTGCCTTAAAATCAAACAGTCAACTTAAAATCAACTTTCATCTTAAAGTATAACGAACTTTTTTCTTCAAATACGGATTCGATGATTTCATTAATTTCTCCACCTCACCGCCAAGATCTCGGCTCATTTCCGGCGAACAGATCGATCCCAATGCGCACAAAGCCAAGCCCGAGATATACTGATTCGAATGATTCAGATCACTGCAAAAACACACAAAATCCAATCGAACTCATCTCTTTCAAATCGAACTTTACTTTTTCAACGAATTCGTTATGAGAACGTGTATATCCTGTCGTTCATCGAGCAAGAGCATAGCGCCCAAATAACCAATACGTTTATCGGTAAAACGTGTCGACGCAATTAATTTCAAACATTCGAGCTAAAAGAAAAAACTCCATCGATTTGTTTGTTTGAAATCGATGTTTTACTTGTCCGAAATGAGCAGGATAACCAAGCAACGAAACGTAGAGTAGTTTAGCGACATTTCGACATCGCCAGGTATTGTCTTCATCTCGAAATGAATCTCGAATGTAAGCACATTCCTTTTGAACGACTTCACGTTCTTCGGCTGCTGTTTTAGCTGAACGTATTTGTCGGATTAAATCACGAAGTCGAATTGGATTCGACTAGAATTCAAAGAAAAAACTTCGGTTTTTCTCTCGCAACAAAACGGAATAAACTTTACAATTGATAAATCGGGAAACTTCATTTGATAGATTCGAAACTATTTTACAAAAGACACAAAAAACAACAAATTATCTTCGATGACTCATACAATGTGTTATACTTTTGCCATTTTGTTGATCGTTGAACACGATCTCTACATTGCGCGGTGGGAGAAAAAGAGGGCGCTTTGTGTTTCGATTAAAATCGATTTATTTTTCGAAATCTAATTTTTCCGAATTTCTTTTTTTCAAATTTTAAATAAAATTAATCGGCAAAAAAAAAGAAATTATTTTGTAATTGGTTGATTGTCAGAGTTTTTTTTTTATTTATAAAATCAACTTGTGTGTGTCTATATGTGCGTTCGTTTATCTATTTCTTCATCCATCTGTCAATAGATAAATACAATCAAAACGAAGATGGATGACGAACAACAACAAGAACAAGGACAACAATTAACAGGTTCAACATCAGATTTGACAATCAAAACAACATCAGAACTAGATCTACGAACGAAAAAAGCCTATCTATTCAAAACGAGCGTTCTCGAACGTTTGCGTGAACAACGAAATTCGCGAGAATTTTGCGATTTAGTTCTCTGTGCAGAAAACGAAACATTTAATGTACATAAGTAAGATGAATCTGCATTGAATCGAACGTTTTAACAAACCAATTTCTCAATTAGATGTGTTCTCGTTGCAAGTTCAGATTATTTCGAAGCAATGATAAGTCGAAGTGGAATGCAAGAAGCAACTGCTGGTAATCAATTCTTTGAGAATTATCGTTGATTTATTCGTTTATTTGAATAGATACGATTGAATTGAAAGATATAACAGCCAATGGTCTACGTGCTGTCTTAGACTTTATTTATACAGGTGAATTAACATTGAGTATTGAAAATATTGGTGAGTTTGAATTGAAATTGAAACGAATGTGAGTTTTGTTTGTTGGTAATCTAGCTGAAGTACTTCGAGCAGTTACACATTTGCAAGTTCATCATGCAATAAAACTTTGTGAAGATTTTTTAATCGAAGAAACAACGGTTGAAAATTGCATTGATGTTCTTAGTCTTGCTGATTTATTTTCTATTCCTGTCCTCGAAAAAGTTTGTTCTTAGTTTTCTGAAAATCGAATATTTTTTCGTTCTCCAATTAAGATCAATAAATTCGTTCTACGTAATTTCCCTCGAGTCGCTTTAAACGAAGGTTTCAAACGTTTAACCTACGAACAAATTCTCTATCTCATTCGTTCGAATGAATTTCGTCTCTATCCCGAAATCAAAGTCTTTGAAATGTGTGTCGAATGGCTCAAATCCGACGAAGAAAACCGTATGATTCACGCCAGTGCTCTGATGGAACACGTCCGTTTTCAAACAATGAAACCTGAAGAATTCAACGATCTTGTTGTCTCTCATAATTTCATGAAAACGGACCCCGATTGCATTCGATACGCGTTCGAAGCGTACTCGTATTTTGCTTTACCCAATCGGCAGTACTGTTCGACTTCGCCACGAAGTAAAATTCGTAATGAACCGAGTTTAGTTTGTGTCAATGAATCGATGTATATTCTCAATAAACACGATGATGTTTGGGAATATATGTGCAATTCATTGGCGACATGGAGAACGCTTTCGCAAAAATTCGTTGTTGTCAATAATTTTCTCTATGCGTGCGGCGGTTATTCGGAAAACAATCGAGAAACAACGAATGCTTGCTATCGATTCGATCCGAGAACGGGATTATGGTCCGAAATCGCGAGACTGTGCGAAAAACGACAGTTTTTCTCATTAGCTGGTTCAAACGATTGTCTAGTCGCAGTCGGCGGAGTCTACGGTGATAAAGGCAATTTTTATGCTACACATCCGTGCTCAACCGCAATCGAAGTGTATAGTATCGAAAAAGATCAATGGCGCACATTAGCTTGTACAGATTTGCCGATTCTCAAGTGGCCCGGAGCGTGTGTAACTGAAAATTTTGCGTTTGTTATCGGTGGAAAACATACCGATGGTAAAAAAGCAAACAAACTGAATTCGAAATTCAGAAAAATTTACTTGTATTTTTTGTTTTATTTAGGACTTAATCATCGTCTATCGGAGAATTCGTACATGGTCGATTTAGAATCGGGTCATGTCACGATTTGTGCCGCTCCACTAACCGTTCGATTCAATCCAACGGTATTCTATCAAAATAATCGATTGATTCTCTTCGGTGGCGAAGATGATAAATATCGTCTCGCACCATGCATCGAAATGTACGATCTCGCAACAAATCAATGGACAGAAATCGCAACCATACCTGTCTCACATTCGTATCAATGCATATCGAGTTCGTCGATCATTGGAGATAAAATTCATTATTTACTTGAAGAACATGACGGTCCATCAAGTGAATCCTATATTCTCAAATCTTCGTATTTCGACATCGAAAAACGCACATTCGAACGTAGTATTCAACTACCTCATCCATCGACCTTAGCTAGCAAATGGTGTTCACTCGTATTTCCTCAACAATTTCTCGATGGTTGTCAAGCATTCGACAATCATGAATCTCATCATCATCATCACCATCACCATCATCATCATCCACATTATCATCATTATCCATCGGATAGTACACCTCGACGTAGTCTAGCCGAAGCATCGAGCAATGGCGATCTGTCGACTGGCAGTACGAATAGTGCGAGCAATAGTCCTATGATCTATCAACGACATCGATATTATCCTGAGCATCATCATCATCGTACTTGTTCGAATTAGAACAACTACATATCTATCGCGCTTTTTGTTTAAATGTATATTTTCTTGGAAAATTTTAGTCGGACTGCTTTTTGTAAATAAAAATCAATGTGCGTGTGTGTATCCTTGTTGTTTTTCAAATAATCAGAAAAAAAGAAACCAAAACATGATATTAACTATACACTTTTTCAGATAATTTGAATTTAAAAACAAGCCGCAATATGTCAGATAAAGTAATTAGATTTGTTATTTTGTGTTTTCTTTTTAAATTTTATTTTCAACGTATTTTTAGTTATCTACTGAAGATGAAACAAATAACGATGATTTGAAAGAACTGTGTGTTTTACTCGACGAAGAACGATATAAAATGCATCAATTAGCTGAACAATGGAAACATTTTGGTACGACATCGATTCACAAACTTGAATCGCAAATTGTCGATTATCAAGAGAAATTAATCGATCTTGAACAACGACAAATTTTATTATTAGACGAAAATCAATCATTAAAATCTCTTGTTAATCAAATGATGATGACGAATATACATAATAATGTAAAACGATTGTTTGTTTGTTTATTTATTTAAGAATTTTGTTTTTAATTAGAAAAAATCTCAACAAAATATTTCCACACAAACCTACGTCGAAAAACAGGATGATCCACTTCAACAACAAATTTCTCTACAAAATATGTTCGATGCGATTAAAGTAAAAGAGAAAAAAAAACAAAAGAATATCAAACTATATTTGTTTATTAATGAATGAATAGACTGCCGAAGTTTATGAAACAATTGAGCATATGACTGAAGAAGATCGATCCGAAAAACTTGTATTAAAACAATTTTGTAATGTAAATTGAATTAATTTTGTTTTTGATAAACAATCCTTGGACATTTTTTTTCTTCGTTTTAGCTCATTTGGAAATATCTTGAAGAACGTTCGAAACCTAAGAGTAGCTGTTTATTATAACGTAATTAATTTCAATTTTCAACACAAAAACATTCGATTTCCGCTTTTTCTTTTATCTCGTAGTCAGATAGCATTGTTATTGAATTTTTTGAATTACCAATAATAAAACTAGATAGACAAATTTCAAATGAATTTTTCTTGACGATGATTTCAACAGAATAGAATTCGACGTGGCTGATGTCGTTGATGTTACTAATGAATTTGAAAATTCAATTTCATCGCTTATAATATAATCTTCTTGTTCATCATCGTCAGCATCGAGATAATCAATAAATTGATTCGATTTTCTCAAACTATCACGAAGATCATAGGCTTCTTGAGCGGTTAATTGTGAATTTTGATAGGATCGAAGAAAAATCGACAGTTTCGTTGAATTGACTTCGCATTGAATGAATCTTTATTGTTTTAATAGGAAAATGTTTTTAGAACAGAAAAAAACAAACAAAAAGATTTACTTGATCGAAAAAATTAATTTCCAGAAGAAAATTATCGGAAATACTTGCATGATTAGTTAATAATACTAATCAACAAATATTATGAAGAAGAAGAAAAAAAGCGTCATTCTTAAATAAAATAACAGACATCTAACACATCTTCAATTAGTAGAACTGACGAGTTAGTTCTTTTCTTTTTCTTTTCCTCTCTTTCTCTCTCGTTTTTCTTTCTTTTTTTCTCTTTTCTGCTATATTTAGTTCCTTTTGATGATTTGAAGATAGCGAAATGAATGAGTATCCGTAGTGATTCACTTATTAATCTCGCACATTCTTTTCTGTAAATCAAGGTAATCATATTTAGACAGTCGTTTTACCTTTTTCTTACAATCGAATTCATTATCAATAGTCGCCGATAGTAAGACTCAATACTGTCGCTTTCATTTCCGCTAATTTTTTTTAAAATAATGATTAAACATTCGTGGCATATCTAACACGATTTGCTTTCATTTAATAAATAATTGTTCTTTGAAAACTAAACTAAAAGACTACATTCAAGAAATTCGTCACGAACATGTTATGCTTGACAAAACACCAACAAGTAAATCCAATTGACAATGTCAAGGGATTAGAAACTAAGACTAATCTGATTTATTCTTCACCTCCATTTGTTAATAACATCATAAAGTTACAGATGAAAGACAATGTCGAATCAAATGCATAGAGTTCGATTTCTTTTCTCCAAAATGTTGTGCTTTTTGTCACAGAAAACATCAGCCGAAGGCTTCGTTCCGTTTTTTTGCATCCATTCAACTATAAGCGAGAAGAGGAAGGATATAATCTATCGGCAGTTTCTGCTTGAAGCTATCGATTTTATTCAGATAAGAGAGAGAATTGAATCGAAATATATTTAATTTAATTATAATTAACACATCTGCACTGTGAAATTTGTAGTAATTATATTTTAAAAAGAAACGAAGGACAAGTAGTGTTGGTAAGAGACTCTCTCACACGTTGTTTTATTATCCTTAAATCATTAGTAGACAAAAAAAACGAAATATATTTAACGATTAACTGAATCTTTTTCCGTTCGAAAATTTCCTTCTTCATAATCAGGTACCAAACTTGCAGTTTCATTAGCACCTTCATCACGTTTGATATATCGATGATACAAATGTGTCCATACACCATTGTAAGTACCAATGCCTAGAGAAATTTGAATTTTTAAAGTGAACAAAAAATAATAATAATTCGAATTTACCGATAATCAATACAACTAAGCCTACAATTTCTAGTGCATGCACCCTAGCTTGAAAAACTGTTACCGAAAATATGTAAACAATAACCGTTCGGCCGTTGTCCAAAACCATACGTGTTACTGATGACAATTCTTTTGTTACAGATACACCAGAAAAGTTAAAGAATGCAATTGAAAAGATATTTCCTTTTCAGAGAAAAAAAGGGAGTAAATTTAATCAAAAAAAGTTATATTATTACCAATTAGAGCAATAATAATGATATGATTATTGCCCATTTGACAGAATGCTGATGGAACATCTTCGAGACGATGGTCTGGACCTGCTTGTGATGCGTCGAATTTTATGAAATTAAACTAAATAGTAAAAACAAACAAGCAAATGTGATTTTTAGTCATAAATTATTCTACGAACAGGAATTAAAAGAAGACTGAGAGTACAGAAGCCAAAAATTCCTTCCCAACCGACAACTTGTAATGGTGGAATGTTATAATTAGCAACGAAACGTTCTTCATAAACCATCTAAATAGGGAAATTTCAAGTTTTCTCTTTTTCAAAAGATTTTCGTTTTTATACTTGTAAACCTGTAAAAACCATTCCAGAAAGTAAAAGAACAATACCAGCAACTTGTTGACCAGCAGTTGGACCACTACTACTGCTACTGTGGTCCTCAGGAGATATAAAACTAGCTAAACCAACTAATATAAGACCGCTAATAATAATACCAATACCAATCCATTGCATTAGCGATAGTTTTCTTCGTAAAAATATAAAACTAAACGAAAAAATGAGCATAAATATTCATTTTTCGAAAATTTTCTACCTGAAAACAGCAGTGAAAACGATGACAGAACCTCGAAGCATTTGAAATGTACCTGCATTGATATAATTCAAGGCAAAATAACCCAAACATGTCGACACCATATCAAAAATAGCGGGAATCCAAAGAATCAATGGATTGAAATCTTGTTCACCATCAGTTAAACCTATTTCCTTATTGATTCTTACTGGCCAACATTGTACCATGCACGATGAAGCATCGCCTTTGTATGTCATTTGACTAATACGATATCGAGCAGTTGAATACCAGACAAATTTAAATGTTAATAAACATAAAATTTCTCCTATAAACATACCAACACCCTAAATAAAATGATTCATTTTCGATGTTAGTCTTTAATCCTATGAAAAGAATTTACTTGAAGAAATGGATGACTGAATTCAGTTTTATTCACTCCCGTATGATTATCATCACAGAAATAAGCTTCTTGCCTAAAATAATCAATTCAAAAAAAGGAATAAGTCGAAATTTGATGTAAATCTTTACATATCCGCCCATTTCGTTGATAGTGTATTCAAAGTTCCAGTGATTAACATCAGAGAGGCAAGAAATATTTGATACGGTGTGAACGCCATGATAATTCTAAAATGTAACAAACGAAACGTATCAACCAAAACCTCTACTGTGGCAAGGACAATAAAAACTGATTAGATTCTGTCGAGAAGAAGTTTTTTATATTCTTTTCTATTATCTTTTATCTATGCTTTATACACGCCCGTCTTACATTTGCTTTTCTTTAAGACCTACTAAAGTGTCTTTGGACTTTTCATCGTTTCGATTCATATTTACATTTATAACATCAAAAGAAATATTTTTGATAACAGTTGCATGGTCATCTTGACGGGTGTATAAACTCGAATACCTGACATAAAACAAAAAGAGCAAACAAAATGCAAATCTCAGAATGACATCAACCGATATCCTTGATTGACTAATTGCTTGAAGACATGAAACAAGTTCACACATTTCTTTATGTTGTTTTGATATTGAATAAAAATATTGCTCGAAGATAGAAAAATATGATCATATCAATCTGCGCATCATTCTCTCCTCTCTTGTTCGACCACTTCTTAAAATTTGTTTTTTTTGATAAATCGATTGCGTCTTTGTATGATAGGATTCACTATCGAGATAAGTATATATATTGTGTGCTCGTTAATGGATGAAAAAAAGTGATTTGTTCGTTAGTCAGTCCTATTCGAAGTTTTTTCTCACGTTTTTTTATTGAAATCATATTGAATGTATTTTTCGTATGAATATAGGAAAAAGTCATTATGGAAATTAATCAACAAATTGAACGACATTCTTCTGAACGAAAAGATTTAATCGAGTAGCAAAGAATGATTTCAAAATATTTGCTTTATATTTTTAAAATTTTACAGAGGACAAACAACTGTCAAACTACCGAACGGTCTCCCAAGGCATAGCAATGCTTATATTTCGTAAGCGATTTTCATTAATTGAAAACGAAAAACTCGAAAGTTTTTCAGTGATATCATTAACGTACAAAGTTTACTCAATCTTCGTTCGTTAAATGCAAATGCACGCAAACGAAATAACAGTAAATCATTCAGCGATCGTATTGTTATTAATGTGTGCGGCGATCGATATGAAACTCATCGTACGACACTCGAGCTTTATCCGAATACTCTCTTAGGCAATCGAAAACATCGACAATCTTATTTCGATAAAACTCGAAATGAATATTTTTTCGATCGAAATCGTGCTTGTTTCGAAGCCATACTCTACTATTATCAATCGAACGGTCGTTTACGACGCCCGAATTTCGTCCCAATTGACATTTTCCTTGAAGAAGTCACTTTTTTTCAATTAGGTCCCGAGGCTCTCAAACAACTACGCCAAGACGAAAACATCAAAGAGGTTCGAAAAGTTCGTCTACCCAAATCACATTGGCGGAGATACCTTTGGGCAACAATGGAATATCCAGATTATTCGTTGTTAGCCAAAATTGTGAATATTATTTCGTTATTAGCTATTTTAATTTCGACGATTTCTCTTGCAATTGAAACTCTACCTGAATTTGCAAGTTTAACACAGGATCATTGTTATAGCGAACAGAATATAACGAATTCAACGGGAACTAATCTAGTTCAACATGATTCAATTTGTTATTACTATTTTTCATCGCCATTTTTTATTATTCAATCGAATTGTATCGCAATTTTTACGATTGAATTA
>ERZ778019.2991-NODE-2991-length-13854-cov-11.787593_pt1 | contig 13854 bp, 5 predicted proteins | sample MGYA00375749_ERZ778019 | MGnify/ENA primary metagenome ERZ778019 (study PRJEB29350, sample SAMN05389821) | bioreactor metagenome | isolation source: Ammonium sulfate bioreactor | place: South Africa: University of Cape Town | collected 2014-03-17 ... | reverse complement strand
GTCCAGTGCCCGTTGCCCTCGGTGTCCCAGAAATCGTATTGCGTGATCGCATCGCTGTCCGGATCGTTCGCCGTAAACAGGGTCGACGCCGCCACCGAGGCCTGACCATGTGCCGCCGTGATGCTCGACGATGTCACAGTGACAACCGGTGCGTGATTGACAGCTGGATTGGCCGTGATCTGCTGCCACGTGCTCCACGCTGTGCCATCGAAAGCGCGGATGTACAGCGTGTCCGCCACGGTCCCGAACGTATAATTCACCGTGCCGAGGTTGGCCGCGGCAACGTAATTATGGCCGCTGGTCGTTCCGGTCGCGCCGTTGATTGTCCAGTGCCCGTTGCCCTCGGTGTCCCAGAAATCGTATTGCGTGATCGCATCGCCTTCCGGATCGCTCGTGGTGAACAGGGTTGACGCCGCCACCGAGGCTTGGCCGTGCGTTGCGGTGATGCTCGACGATGTCACCGTGACAGCCGGTGCAAGATCGGTATGGAGCGTGACGAGCGTACCCGTCCCGCTGTCCTTGCTAAGGCCGAACCGCAGCGCCGACGATGTCGCTCCATCGAGGTGCAGGTCATAACCGACACTGTTTTCGACAATGTGCAGGATCATGCCACCCGACTGCAGCGATACAGTGCCGCCCGATCCAAAGTTGATGTCCATCAGATCGATGGTGTTGCCGATCGCGAGACCGCTGATCACGCCGGTCGGCAGTGTCGTACCGTGAATACGAAGTATGCCACCGGACCCGGCGAATGTGACATCGCCATTCAACAGTCCGCCGTTGGCGATCTCCAGCGTTCCGCCCTGGATCGACGTCGCACCGGCGGATCCACCGGCAGAGACGTACTCGAGACCGCCGGCGAACACGGTGGTATTGCTGGTCAGTGCGCCCGCAACGTATGCGCTACCGCCGCTCGAAACCGACACATTAAATGCCGTCGCGCCGGACAACAGGTTGAGGATACCACCGGACAATCCAACATGAGCAGCGGAGCCGCCGGACGACACATTGAGTATGCCACCAGCGTAAACAGCCGTTCCCGAACCGCTCGCTCCCGATATCACACCGCCGGACAAGACATTTTCGACGCCGCCTGAAGAAACTGCGGTGTTGCTGAGAATCGTACCGGCGACATTGATCTTGCCGTTGGACGAGACGCCGACAAAGGCTGCGCTTCCTCCCGCCTGAATGTTGAGCGTCCCGCCCTGAACGCTTGTCCCGAAATTCCCGGAGCCGGAGTAGACCTGTCCGCTCAGGAATCCACCGGACAGAACCGTTTCGATGCCGCCGCTCGAGACGACGATATTGCTGAGGATCGTTCCCGCTACATTGAGCTGACCGCCACTGGAAACGGTCATATGGTCGCCGGTCGCGCCTGCCGACAGGTTCACCGTGCCGCCATTGATCGAGACGAATCCCAAAGAGCCGCCGGACAACACGTTGGCGGTGCCCGCCATCCCTGTCCCGGAGCCGGTCACACCTGAAACCAAGCCGCCTGACGACACCGTCAGGGTGGTGCCAGACTGGAAATTCCCGAACCCGTTCAGCGTGCCTGCGAGTTGCACGTTGGCACCGGCGCCGCTGACATAGAGATGATCCACAGCGCCGCCAGCCAGCACATTCAACGTGCCGAGCGTCGTGTTTCCGACGCTCGTATTGCCGGTCATCACGCCACCGGAGGAAACAGTCTCCGTCGCGCCGCTGTTGACGTAAGCACCGGACGCGGAGCCGCGCAGATTGAAAGCACCGCCACTCGCAACGTTGATATTTTGCGCGACGCGGCCAGCCGACAGCGTATAGATACCGCCGCTTCCAACAAAGACGCCGCCACCTGCGAGAATGGTTTCATCCACCACCGTCGCGCCGGCCCAAATATTGAGCGTTCCTCCGCTGCTGACGATTGTATTGCTGACGGTACCGCCTGAGACGAATTGATTGCCCCAGATGGTTGCCGAGATGCTGACGCCGCCGGACGAAACGGTCTGCCCTGCCCCGGCCCTCACCAGCGCGCCGGTGTCGACACCGCCGCTCGAAATCACTTCAATACCGCCAGAGGACACCACCGTCCCAGTGGCGCTGCCGCCTGCGGAGCCGGGAGCCGAACCGAACGGACCCTGACCCAATCCGAAGAACCCGGAATTCAGCACTGTCGTCGCGGCGGCGCTACCGCCGCTCAACACCGTAACCGCACCGCCGGAAGAAACGACAGTACCGGAAACCGCCCCGCCCGAGAGTACGGACAAACCACCGATATTGACGCCATCGCCCATAGCTGTGGTCGAGGTCGCGACACCGCCGCTCGATACAACGAGGCCGCCGCCCCTTAGAATTGTTCCGGTCGCCGTCCCTCCCGCGGAGCCGGACGCCGAGCCGAACGGAGGGGCACCGAGTTGCATGTAGCCCATGGTCGAAACCGTCGTTCCGACCGCAGCGCCACCTTTGAGAACGGTTTGAATGCCGCCCGAAAGCACCATCGTGTTTGAAGCGACACCACCGGAGACAACCATCTCCTGACCGCCGCTCGAAATCATCGTTCCGACGGCTCGCCCACCGACGTTCTCGAACCCACCGCTCAGCACCGTGCTGCTGACCGTGCCGCCAGACAGCACGGTCACCGAGCCGCCAAACTGAACGTTCAACCCATTGCTGGTTTGCCCCGACGACACAAACAGGTTTGTCCCGCTCGAAACCACCACACCGCCGCTGGCGACGAACATGATATCGGTGCCCGCGCCGTCGGCCGCACTGGTGAACTGACCGGAGAACGTTTGCGCCGGATCGAAATACAGACTCAGCGTGCCGAAGGTCGTAGTGGCGACCTTGAGGATGTTGCCGGCTGTCAGGGTGAGACTGGTGATCTGACTCGAGCTGATATTGGAAAATTCGATCCTGTTGCCGGCCGTAAAGCCGAAGATCACCGTGCTCGGTGCCGCCCCCGTACCATCAATCGCCAGTTCGCCACCCGTTCCAACGAACGTCACCGCGCTGACCGACGCACCGGCAGCCAGTTCGAGCGTGCCGCCCGAAACGTTGATACCACTCGCCGTGCCACCCGATGAAATCAGCGCAGAGCCGCCGGCGGAAATATTGACTATGCCGCCCAACGCACCCGCGTCGTACATCACGCCGCCGCTGGAAACGGCGATATGGTCGCCAGTCGCGCCGCGCGAAATGTAAAACTGGCCGCCTGCATAGACCGCAATGCGATCGATCTGGCCTCCGGACAACACCTGGAGCGCACCGCCGAATAGACCTGTCCCGCTGCCGGCCAGACCGCTGGCAAAACCGCCCGACGAGACGATTTCAAGGCCGCCGGCGAGGATTCCCTGGTTGTTGGTGACGACGCCGAAAATGTTGGCGATACCACCACTGGACACGGTAAACCGCTGTATCGAGCCCCCAGCCAACACATTCAGCGCGCCGCCGCCGGAGACCCCGAGATACATCGCCGAACCACCGGCCGAAATATTCAGGATGCCGCCGCTCGAAACCGAAGCGCCGTAACCAGTGGAAGACGATCCCGGATAGACGTTGCCGCTAATCATGCCGCCCGACTGCACGTTGACGACGCCGCCAGCCTGAACGTTCAGATTGCTCCGAACCACACCCGCATCATTGAGCACACCGCCGGACCCAACATAGACGTTGTCGGCAAAGCCCCCGGAGAGAACGTTGATCGTACCGGAGTCCGTGATCCCGGCGCCGCTCGAACCCGTCAGAACGCCGCCCGAGGAGACGGTCAGCAAGCCGCCCGCTGCCACAAGGGCATTGCTGACGATGGTGCCCGCGAGATTGACCTGACCGCCACTGGATGCCGCGATATTGAACGAGGTCGCGCCCGCCGAAATATTGAGGATGCCGCCCGAATAAGCCGTCGCGAAATCGAACTCGCCACCCGAAAGGACATTGACGAGACCGCCCGAAATGCCGGTACCAGATCCGATCTGGCCCGACACAAGACCACCCGACGATACTGTTTCAGTCGCACCGGCATAGATGATGGCGCCGCTGGTCAACGTGCCGAGAACCGTAAGCGTTCCGCCGGCATATACGCCGATATGATCCGCGACACCGCCGGATGAAATCACCTCATCGCCCGAAACGGTCAGGAAGCTGCCTTGGCCGCCGCTCATGATGACTTCGCGACCGCCGGCCAGCACCTGCGTCGACGATACAACGCCAGAAACGTTCTGAAGGCCGCCACTACTGACAATCGTCGCTGCCGCCATGCCACCGGAAAGAACGTTGACCGTGCCGCTGTTCTGGACCTCCAGACCGTTGCTGGTCTGTCCCGACGAGACAGCAAGAGTTTGCCCGCCGCCGACTTGATCACCCAAAATTCTGATACTGGTGCCGGCCGCGCTATCCGAAGCGAGAACAAACGTCTTGCCGGAGAAATCGTCGGACGGGTTCAGTGCGATATCGAAGCTCTGCGCGCCCTCCACGATATGGAGAACATTGCCGGATGTCAGGCTAGCCGTGCCGCTGCTGACATAGGTGATACCGGTGAGATCGATATAATTGCCCGCGCCGAATCCCATGATCGTCGCGCCTGAAACAACGCCGTCGATCTTGAGCACCCCGCCGGCCGTGCCGGAAAAATTGATAGCATCAACGATCGCGCCGGAGGCGAGTTCGAGCGTACCACCGATGATGGCGGTATGCGAAATGGTCGCGCCCGCATACACCATCTCGAAGCCGCGATTGTAAACCTTGACCTGCTCCGCGAAGCCGCCCGATAGAACATTCAGACGACCGCCGGAGGACACGCTGGTGCCCGAACTTGTCGCGCCGGTAACGATGCCGCCCGAGGAGACGTTGACGACACCGCCGTTCCAGATGCCCATATTCCTGAGCAAGGTGCCGCGCAGGTTGAAGGTGCCGCCACTGTAAACGCCGACAAAGGCCGCCGAGCCGCCCGCCTGCACATTGAGCGTACCGCCCGAAACCCCGGTGCCTGCCCCGCTGGCGCCGGAGATCAGTCCGCCGGACAGCACCGTCTCGACACCACCCGCGGAAATTGCAGTGTTGCTGCGAACCGTACCGGCGACATTCAGATTGCCGCCGCTGGAAACGGTCATGTGGTCGCCGATCGCGCCGGCCGACAGGTTCACCGTGCCGCCATTGATCGACACGAATTCGAAGGAGCCACCGGACAATACATTGGCCGTGCCCGACATCGCCGTACCGGACCCGCTCGCGCCAGAGACCGCACCGCCGGACGACACCGTCAGGGTGGTGCCGGCCATGAACGTGCCAAATCCGTTCAGATTTCCGGCGAGTTGAACATTGGCCCCCGCGCCGCTGACATAGAGATGGTCCGCGGTGCCGCCAGCCAGCACATTCAGCGTGCCAAATACGCCATTGCCCGAACTGCTGTTGCCGGTCAGCAAGCCGCCGGACGAGACAGTTTCGGTGCCTCCGCTGTTGACCGAAACCGCCGACGCCGTCCCGAGCAGATTGAAGGCGCCACCGCTCGCGATCGAGATGTTCTGCGCGTTACGACTGGCCGAAAGCGTATAGACGCCGCCATTATCGACAAAGACCGAGCCGCCAGCCAGAATCGTCTCGTTGACGACGACGCCGCCCGAGGAGATCGCCAGCAGGCCGCCGCTGCCGATCGTAGTCGCGCTCGCCACGCCGCCCTGCACCGATACGATGGCCAATGCACCCGACGAGACTGCGGAAGCGGTCGCTGAAATCGAAAGACCGCCGCTGCTGACACCAAGCGAACCCGAACGGATCGTTGCCCCAGAATCGACGCCGCCGTTCAGGACGACCTCGACACCACCGCCGTCGATCACCGTGCCCGTCGCCGTGCCGCCTGCCGACGCCGGAGTCGCGCTGATCGCGGGCGTTCCTAGTTGCATGAACCCGCCGGAGACATTCGCATTAATCGCGCTGCCGCCGCTCAGGACCGTTTCGACGCCGCCAGACAGAACAACGGTCCCGGTTGCCGAACCACCGGATGAAATCACTTCCTGCCCGATGCTCGAGCCCCCGCTCGACAGCCTCGTCGACACGGTGGAGCCGCCCGACGACACCGCTACCAGACCGCCGCTTACATTGGTGGCGCTTGCGACGCCGCCGTTGACAACAATCAGTTGGTCGCCAAAATTTTCAGTGAGGCCGGAACTCGTTACGCCGGAGGAAACGGTCTGGGTCGTCATCGGGAAAACCCCTGAAAATGCTTATCAGTCGCGCGAGCGGCGAGCCGAGCGATCTGCGAAGCCTGGAATCTGTTGAATTATCTGTTTGACCTGATCGGCCGTAATCAAACGCGTGCACTCAAATTGTCGCGGCGTCCCCTTGTGGCGGGGGCACCAGAAGAAATCCTTGTGGTCGAACCGGACGCGCGGATCGTTCCAGCAGCTATTGCAGGCGTGATAATTGATCACGCGGTAAGGCGTATGAAATTCATTTGTCGGATGCGTAAAGCCGGAGATCATCACCACCGGCGTGCCCATGGCCCAAGCGAGCCATGACAATCCGCTCGAGAGACCGACAAAAAATTCCGCATGCTTGAGCAGGCGCGCGCGTTCGGCCAGCGACTTGTCGCCGGTGTCGTCCTCGGCACCGTAGGGAATGTGATTCCAGACCAGTTCATGGCCATGGGTGGCCTTCTGGTCGATGCAGACAACCCGATACCCTGCCTCCTTCAGGAAACTGACGATTTCACGCCAGCCATACGGATTGTTCCAGTATTTGCTCTGGGTAGTGCTTTGGGTCGCGATGCAGACATACGGCTCGGCAATCAGCCGCGTGTCGTCGCTGAGCGAAATACGTGGCGCAACCTCGGTGGGATCGACGCCAAGGATATAGCCGGCGGTCCGGTGCAGTCCGACGTGACGGAAATCCGTCGGCTGGAACACGAAGTCCTTGTCGTCGAAGAACAGGCCGATGCTGTAGGTCGCGTAGTAGAGGTCGGGCTTCACCTGCTCATGCGGCAGGAAGGTGATGCCGGGATAAGCGTCACGAAACAAATCGATCAGCTTGTCGCCCATCGCACAGGTCAGCTTGCAGCCATGCAGTTCCCGAAACTTCACCGCGTAGGGAAACCAACCCATCGGATCGCCGAGGGTCCCGACTGGAAACTGAATCAGCACTTCGCGGTCGCGCAACGACAGTTGATGGTCCAGCACCACCTCGCCGTTCTGCAGCACCTCGATGCGAAACGGAACGAAGTAACGCTTCGTGCTGTTGACCCGACCGCCGTTGAACTCGGTATCGAACAGGATATTGCCGGTCGACGTGTCCCGCAGCCGGACGTGCCAGGCCCGCGCGCTTTCGGGACACATGACCCGGGCGCCGTCGTTGAAATCGAACCGGATGCCCCGCTCTCCCTGCTGGGTCGGCGTCTGGGCCGGCGCAGGATAGGCACGATTGGACTGTTCGGCGTTGGCGGATTCCTTCGACGAACCAACGGCTTCAGTTGGCGGGGCGCCGACGTTGTTAATCGTAAGCCTTGCATCAACCGGCATGGCGGCGGAGCTAAAGGAAGAACCGATCGGTGTGACCGCGACGTTCATCCGAAATCCATAAAAAAACAAAAGCAAATTAGAATAAAAACAACCTTAGCAAATCCAAGTTAGTTAAGGAAGTCAAGCGGATCGCCAGCGGAAATCCGCTATCTCTCGCGCTTTCTCAACCGCCAAGCAGCTCCTTGGATGCCAGCCGTTCGCGCTAAGGATACACCTCGCAACGCAAGGGCACGACACCCAAATGGGGTATCCGGGGCCGGGCGACGGAGACCCTCTCCCCCGCTGCCTGTCTTTCGCCGGTCTGACCGCTGTGGCTCGAGCAACGCCGGACGCCAGACCCGACGCGCGATTGCTCACGTCCCTTGCCGCGATCCGCAGGTTACGTCACTGTCGCAGCATTCAACATCGTCCTGGAGAGTCGGGTGAACGAGCATCCACGAAGAATTTCGTTCATTCTCGCGTCCTCCAAACAGGGCACGCTGATCCTGAACAGGCTCGATTACAATGGCGCCGCCGAGAACCAGTACGGCGTCGGAATTCAGGTTCTCAACGACGGCGCCTACGGCGAATCCGAAATCGAATTGACGGGAAAACTTCTCGCGCTCCGCCGGCAATACCGGGGGGACGGTGTTGTCGCCATCGATTGCGGCGCCAACATCGGAATCCATACCATCGAGTGGGCCCGGCTGATGACCGGCTGGGGACGCGTGACGGCGATCGAAGCGCAGGAGCGCGTCTATTACGCGCTCGCGGGCAACATCGCGATCAACAATTGCTTCAATGCAACGGCCATCCATGCCGCGGCTTCGGACACCAGCGGCACGATGCGAATTCCGGCGCTGGATCACCAGAAGCCGGCGAGCTTCGGCAGCCTCGAACTCACTCAACTCGGCCGCGCCGAAGCCATCGGCCAAGCAGTCGACTATGCCGAAAGCGCATCCATCGAAGTAGCAAAGATCACGATCGACGCACTCAATCTGAAACGCTGCGACCTCATCAAAATCGATGTCGAAGGCATGGAACTGAGCGTGCTTGCAGGCGCGACCAATACGATCGCCAGACATTTGCCGATCATGCTGGTCGAGGCCATCAAAACCGATAAGGATGCCCTTCGGTCGAGACTGGTCTCGGCGGGTTATCGGGTGTTCGAAGCAGGGATCAATTTTCTCGCAATCCATGGCGCCGATCCATGCCTGTCGCATGTCACGTCCAGCCCGTAGACAAACAATTGAAAGAGCGATGGCGCTGACGCTCAAGCCAGGATTCGTCGGCACTTATCCGACCGAACTAAGAATCTTAGAAATCCCTGGCAAATTTTGAAGCCGTGAAACGTGGCTTGAACTCAGTTGGAGTCCGATCCAGCCTTTCGCCATGCGCGCCAGTAGTCGATGATCGGCACTGCCGTCCCGACTGAATCGGCCAAATATTTTGGCGCATCTGCCGGCGCCGGCTCATCTTCCAACGGCTTCATCTTGCCGGCCAAGTCGTCAGTCGATCGCTTACGCGATGGACAGAGAACATCCGCCGCCGCAGCCCAGCAGTCCCACTCGTCTAACCGCGCCGATCCCAGCATTCCGGTTTTCCGGTTGTAGAGGATCGCCACCGGCGAGGAGTTGGCGACCACCGCCAGCCAATCGCCATTCTGAGCTATTGTCGTTACATAAAATGGCCATGGATTGTGGTCGCCTCCCATCCGGGCCGGGAGAAGCAGCGTCGTATCGTCCGTCGCATGCAGCGATCCGTAACTGGGCAAGACCTTCTTGCCAAACATGCGGAACACGGGGCTGTCGAACTTGGTCGCTCCATGCCACATGGCTGCTTTGTTCCGAGTTTCGGCCAAGTATTTCCAACCATGGTCTTCAAGTTCGAACGAGATCGTCCCGGCTTTATCGAGCTTGACGACTCGTCCCTGGTAGGTCGAGAGCACATAGGCGGAATCGCCCGCTCGATATGCACAGTATGGCATGGACAGATTGTTATATCCGGGCCCGTTGGCGCCGAAACTGGTCTTGAGCTTGAGGTCCGGCGTCATCAAAAAGACGCGACCAGCCATCGTATCGGATCCAATCAAATCGCCGGTTTCGTGATCCTCACTGAGGCAGGTAGCGAATAGCACCGGCTGGTCACCGATTGTCGTCGATCGAGCCACCTCCTCGCCAGTTTCGATGTTGAACTTGGCAATGACCGTGCCGCCCGCGTAGACATTGTTGCCGATGATCGCAATGCCGTGTGCTGCAGTCAGGGGCTGTTTCCACCGGAAGGCCCAAACACCATCGTTTCGCTCGAACAGAGACACCTGGTTGCCGACATAGTCCGCCAGCGCCATGAAGCGACCACCAGGCGAGATCGCAATGCCTTGCGGCCCTTTGATGCCCTCGTTGTCGGTGATCCGATCAACCAACTTCAGCGAGGTTTCGTCACCATTGCGCTCCAGCTTTGCCACGATGACGTCGACGCCGGTGTAATTCGCGATGAACACCTGATCATAGAACGCCGAATAGAACACCGCTGTCGGATTCCAGATCGGAACCGACCCCTCAAGCGTAAGTCTTTTTGCGGTACGTCTGGCCTCATCGAACAGATAGATATTCTGGTAATTCGCGATCAGGAATTGGCCTGGACCAATCCGCGTCATCGACACCGGCGCGATTGGGCCGTTCACGCCTGGTTGCACCGAAACCGGAACCGCCGCCCCCTGCAGATCGGGCATCCAAACGCTCTCGATCTCTTGCTGGATCGCGTCAAGCTGTTTCGAGAGAGCGGTGGCCGAAGCATCCGGCCGACTGGTAAAGGCAACCAGTCCACCCACGGAGGCACTCAGCCGATCAAGTCGCTGGTATATGTGCGCATCGCGCTGTTGGATCAGATCTGTTGCCCCTGCCGCGATTCCGATGACGGCGATCGTCAGCAGGGCTATGATCCTGTACTTTCCGCACGACACTCAACCCTCCCCAGAAATGGGATCGAGTACACAATCGAACCGCACAAATCAAGCAGGTGATGAATTGGTCTTCAAAGTTTCACCGGGCGCGGGGGGCCGGCACAAAACCATGCAGATGTCTCCCCAGTGGGATCTCGATAAATCCGCTGCGTACCGCCGTTTCATCGGCTATGACAAATTGGCTCAAAGCCTTCGCCCGAACATACCTGTCCACCATTGCTCAGCAACTCTTGGAACTTCGTCCTAGAAGATCGCAAATCGTTAATCACCGCCCCCCCGGAAGAAACTATCGCTCCGTCATACAAAACCGCCGATCTGGAGTCGGCGACCTTCGAAACCCACGATTGGGTAGCGCTAGCCGACAATCGGTCAAAGCAGGTGGCGATGCAGGGCGAGATCATTTTCACCTTCGCGGAGCGCGCACGTCAAATCATCCACGGATCAAGATCCTACGCTCCTCTGATTTCTTGCTAAGCGCAAAACCATGATATCGACAACCGCCATCAGAGAATACAACTCGCCGAAGGACCAGACATGTCGTCGCGCCTAGATCTCAGGAACCACTCCCAAGGAGATTCACCAGTACGTCGTGCAGCAGTGAGGCACCGGGCCGCATACCTCGTCGCTACAATTGCAGCGCTTGGATTCCTAAATTTGCATGCTGCTCACGCACAGACAATTACGAAATCTGACTCCCCAAGTAACCAGCATTCACTGTTTACGGATGAGAAAACCAGCATTGCGCCTTACCTCGGAATCCCGGCGCTGGTTACGCGTCCCAATGGCCATACGTTGCATCCCTATTTTGCGCAGAGAGCCGGTCTCCGCGCGAAATATCTAAAGAATATTTTCTCGACCAATCAGCCCGAACTTGTCTGGATACCATACGTGCAAGACGGGAAGTATCTTCTGCGCTGGCAATCGTACGACGATCAAACCAAATCAGGGATCGTTGGCCTTTATCCAAACGAAGAGATCGAATTTGTCGATGATAATCTTTATGATTTCGGCGTTGGAACACTATTCGCGAAGGTGCGCTTGCCCGATCAAAAGATCGGATTTGCGCTACTGGAGACCATCATCGGCGAAATGGATTCGAAGCCTGATCTGATTGTAGCGAAGGATCGCGACCTTTTTACACACAACTCGTCAGTCGATTACGAGGGTATCCGTTTGTACGAACAAACGGTGACAGCTGATCGCAAAGCACTCGACCGGGAAATCAAGAACTTATCAGAGCCCGCAGAATACGCGCAGAATTTTCCCGCATCTAACGGCACCATACACCCACTGCTAATTGCATCATCCGCTCGTGCAATGCTGTTCACCGCGCTAAAGCAGGATATTGATCCGAAAGCTCGCCAAGCTGCAATTGATAGTGCAGAAATTTTCTTTCGCTCATACGTGTTCAAGGAAAAAGTCGACGTGAAGCCCGGCTTGATTTCCTGGCCATACAAAATGGACTGGACAACCAATTGGGGGATAAAGCTCAATCCGCCCTGGTATTCTCCTTACTGCAATAGCCAGATCGTCGAAACGGGAGCGCTGATGTATCGCCTCACGGGCAAGCCCGAATATGCGGCGATCGCACGAGACGCCATGGCGTTCATCACGACTCCGATCGAAAAGGGCGGAGCCGAGTACGACATCGGTGGCTTTAAGCTACCCGCTGAATACGTCTACGCAACTCCGCCACTGCCGAACATTCGCGTTCTTGACGGAGAGTTCGGTGTTGCAATTGCAATCTATAACGGCGCACGCCTGCTTGGAGACAGCAACATGCTACAGACGTCGCTCAAGTATTTCGCAAGTCTCGCAATGCAGATGGAAGCCTACACCTCACCCGACGGCGACCTGCAATTCTCCCAGTATATCGAGAAAATGCCGGACGGATATCGCTGGCCGATGTGGGCGCTCCTTCAAAATGCAGGCTTGATCACAAAAGATCGGCGGTTTTCCGACGTTGCTCGACGATTGACCAAGTTCATCCCCGAAGCCTCGTGCAAATCCTTGGGGTGCTGATATCGGCTATGGCGCAATGAATGCTACTTTCTCGAGAGCGGACCAACGTCTTCCCTCTCGGGAGGAACTCAATACCATTTGAGTGCGCAATGAAATTTACACGGGGAGATCAGGCCGCATAAAATCAAGACGACCCCCAGGACGCTTCGCAAACCGGAAGAAAAATAGAAGTCTCGAGCCAGACTATGTCCGAATAATTTGCGATTGGTTAGAAGCAAGACTTCTATCTGGAGACAAGACCTGCCATCACGTCGGGGTTCGTCGGTTAGCTTGAGCGATTAAGGATATATTTTGAGTCTTGGCCAATTCAGCTTTCGACGAGATCCTTTCCTGGCGCATAATGTCGCATGAATAAAGTCATCCCCATCCATGAACATTCTTCTCATTAATCACTATGCGGGTTCCGTCAGTCATGGGATGGAATTCCGCCCCTATTATCTCGCGCGGGAATGGGTTCGCCAGGGGCACCGGGTCCGCATCGTCGCCGCCAGTCACGCGCATGTGCGCACCCGACAGCCATCGGCCGAGTCGGTTCATTCCGGCGATACCATCGATGGGATCGAGTATCAGTGGCTTCCGACGCCGGCCTACAGCGGAAATTCGAGCGCACGCGCTATCAACATCTTCACTTTCGCCGGAAAACTTCTCGCGGCGAGCAAGCGCCTCGCGCGGGATTTTAAGCCCGACCTGGTGATCGCATCATCGACACATCCGTTCGATATCTACGGCGCGCGGCGTATCGCTCGGCTCGCTGGTGCGAGGCTCATTTTCGAGATCCATGATTTGTGGCCGTTGAGCCCTATCGAGATCGGCGGCATGTCGCCCTATCATCCGTTCATTCTGGCGATCGGCGCCGCGGAGCAGCGCGCCCTGAAGGATGCCGACGGTATCATCTCGATCCTGCCCTTGACCAAGGAGTATCTGGTCCATCGCGGCATGGCCCCGGAGAAGTTCGCCCATGTGCCTAACGGGATCGATGTCAGTGAATGGGAAGGGCCACAACAGCCGTTGCCCGCCGCCCACGTTGAAACCCTCGAGCAGCTCAAGAGCCAAGGGAAATGCCTGATCGGCTACGCCGGCGCCCACGGCATAGCGAACCAACTCTCCAACGTGCTGGAGGCCGCCAGCCGCAGCGAAGACCCGCAAGTACATTTCGTCCTGGTCGGGCACGGGCCGGATAAGCCGGGGTTGGTCGCCGAAAGAGATCGTCTCGGCCTGACCAACGTAACTTTCCTTGACCCCGTTCCCAAAACGGCTATTCCGTCCCTCCTCTCGCGGTTTGACCTGCTTTATTTCGCGATGAAGAAGGAGAAGCTGTATCGGTTCGGCATCAGCCTGAATAAACTGATGGACTACATGATGGCCGGCAAGCCGATCATCCAAGCCGTCGTGGCCGGCAACGATCCTGTA
>ERZ778019.2979-NODE-2979-length-13951-cov-12.726252_pt1 | contig 13951 bp, 17 predicted proteins | sample MGYA00375749_ERZ778019 | MGnify/ENA primary metagenome ERZ778019 (study PRJEB29350, sample SAMN05389821) | bioreactor metagenome | isolation source: Ammonium sulfate bioreactor | place: South Africa: University of Cape Town | collected 2014-03-17 ... | reverse complement strand
CCTTACATTAAGCATTCATGACCTAAAGGAGAAGAAAAAAGTACAAGCCTGTTTTTTTTATTTTTTTTTTGCTGTCAGTACAGAACAGAACAGAAAGAAAACAAAAAACACATTATTCATATATACCAACAACAAAATGTATTCAGGCATGCAATTATTTTTTTAATTTATAGTTGCACTGCAGTAGGACTATTGAGACGTTGTTTTGGTAATGCTGTTCATCATTCTTCTCGTCTTGGCTCGTAGTAGTTATGCTATGGCTATGGAATATCGATATCATAATTATACTGAAATGACATCTATTCTTCAAAATTTTGCATCTCAATATCCAACCAAAGCATCATTAGTTGAAGTTGGTAAATCTTACGGAGGTAAATCCCTATGGGCTATCGCATTGAGTGCCTCATTTCCGGACAAACACGTTTTTCTTCGACCCGAAGTGAAATATATTGGTAATATGCATGGAAATGAAGTCGTTGGCTTAGAAGTTCTGTTATATCTAATCGAATATCTTCTCACATCAACGGATGAACAAGCTACAAAATTAATGAATTCATCTCGTATTTGGATAATGCCATCGATGAATCCTGATGGTCTAGCACGATCAACAACTGGTGATTGTATGAGCACAAACGGGAGGTAATGTAAACAAGATTGCGAAACAAAAATAAATCGAGTTGTTTTGTTTTTCTTCGTAGATATACATTGAATAATATTGATTTAAATCGAAACTTTCCAGATTATTATGGTGCAACACTTGACTCAACAATACGTGCAACTGAAACTAGCGCAGTTATGTCTTGGTTAGCAAATGTTTCATTCGTTCTTTCAGCAAATTATCATGGAGGAGCGTTCGTTGTCAATACACCATTTGATCGTTATTGTAAGAACAAAATTTTCAAAAAAACTCATCTCATCATTTCCGTGTAGATGTTCAAACAGTTTCAACGAGCAGTGATGACGATGTCTATCAACTCATTGGTCATGCATACGTCAACCGTATTACATCAACTAATACCGGTTGTTCGCATGATCAGACAGCGCAAGGTTATGTCACGCGTGGTGCTGATTGGTATGAAATTACAGGTGGTATGCAAGATTATGGATATCTTAATTATGGTACTATTGAATTAACAATGGAAATCTCATGTTGTAAGTATCCTAGCGTTAGTACATTAGAGAATTACTGGAATTATAATCGAGATGCTATGATTGAATTATTAAATCAAGCACAACGAGGTGTTAAAGGTGTAATTCTCAATGAATATTCAGAACCGATTCCGTCGACTCAAGTCAAAATTGACAATCGAATACCCACAGCTAAAGTGACGTCATTAGGTGAATTTTGGAAAATATTAATCCCAGGCAGTTATACGCTCAGGGTACGATGATTTTTTTTTATAATTTTCCTTGAAAATTATTGTTTTTTTTTTTGTAAGGTTTTGTATCGAGATATCGAAATCTACAATCAATCAATAACTATCAGCGATGTACTATCACCTTTGAATTTAACAATCATAATTCCGACGTCGACTTATATAAACTATAGTAATGTTTCAATAACATCAACGCAACCATCGATTGTAGTACCAGCAACGGTGAAACCTATATCGTCTGCCCTTCATTTGAAATTTTCGATTTCAATAGTTTTTTTCTTATTTGTTTTTCTTTTTCATGTCAAATAATAAACACTTCTCTCTGGTCGCTCTCAGTCGCCCATGTTACCTGTACAAACACAAACAACAAAAACGAAAATCAATAGTCGTGCCCTTTCCCTCTCTCGCTCTTGCTCTCTTCTAATACCATTAACGTTCATGATCAATTGCGAATAAGTGTCGAGTGCAAAACAGAAAAAAACGGCGTATTTTACACATTTTTTAACAAGTAAAGCATTACAGCAGCCAGTAGAGGCTGCTGATGCTGTCCTTTCATCGTCGAGAGAACAATCAAGAGCTCTTAAAAAGCGTGTACATCATCAACAACCAACAACATCATCAGATTCGTCAATAAGAACAACAAAAAGTGAGCAACTACCTCCTATTCATCGACATCTCCGTCAACATTCGATAAACGATTTTGCGTCGAAACGTGCTGCTCACTTATTATTGAAATACAATAAATCACCACAGCCAAGTAAACTCATTCGAAATAAAACTATGAGCATGACAACAACGGCCAAAAAGCCTATGCCCAATCGAGCCAATGATGTTCTACCACAATCGGTAAGATCACATTCAAGTGACAGTAACAAACGAGTACGAACTATTAACATTCGTCGTTTTCTCAAAACCAAAAAACAAACAATTGAACTTTTTAGACTCGCAAATTCTGGTGGTCACCGAAGAGAAATGAAATCGAAATTCGTTCGGAATATGATAATGCATACAAAAATGCCTCAGCCAAAGTCAATTCTCTAGCTAACATCGAATATCGTCCGGGCGGTGGACAAGTTTCGATACGTGACCAGCCTGTACAATGGCAAGCATCATCCAAAGTCAATTCATTTGCCAATGCCAACTGGTCGCCAACTACACCGACGATTAACATTCGAAAAGAAAAAGTCCATTGGAATGCTCAATCGAAAGTCGATTCATTTGCGAACATTGATCATAAACCAACAGGCGGAGGTAATATTGCAATTCGAGATGAAAAACTCGATCTAAGCCATGTTACACCACGTGTTGACTGTGGTTTCGTCGAATAAAATAGCTTCTATTTTCCATGTGAATTTTTATCAAATCGAAAGAACGAACAAACTAACCTAACAAGACTGTGAATTGATTTATATACGAAAAAAAAAAAATAATAATAAAATTATGACGCACAAGCACATTCAACAACACGCATATTTTCATGTCTTTTCAAAACTAAATTCGGCCCATCGTAATATAAAATCATTGTCGATGAGAGACGTTTCGGTTTACAACATGGTGCTGGAATATCATGTGGATATTTTTGATTGAGAAGATTTTGTATAAGAAAATAGGTTCCCATATTCGATTGTGTTTGACATGTACCCGAACATAAATTCATTTCGTATGAACTCGGTTCGATTATCCATGATGACCAATTGAGTTCATCAAATGAAATACGTAATCGATGTACTTGACAATAGGATGGATCATCGGGATAAGTGATTATTGGTTCGGATAGATCACGACGAGAGATTGAATGAGAACGAAAATATAAAATTAAAAAAGCTGATGAAGAACGAGCATGTTCATTGGTGAGATTGTATGTAAATGGAAATGATCGAATCAATGTCGTAACGTTGATTTTCAGCCATTTTTGATGTTCAATGGGCAGAACTAATTCGGCATAGAAGAGATTTGTTAATGATGAAGTATATTCGAAATAGAGTTGATTTTTATTCGATGATTGATTTGGTAAACTAATGATATAATCAGTTTCATCGGTGAGATGATGACGATGATTTTGTAAGTAACGTTTTCGACGTCGAACGCCGTGTTCATCAAAATATTTTCGATAGATCGAACGCATGAATTGATTCATCACATTGGATGGATTCGGATTCGGATGCGTCGATGGAAGATTGAGAAATTTTTTAAATTCAATCAAACGTTCGACTTCTTCAGGAGAAAGAGTTGTTGTTGTTGTTGTTGTCGTTTGTGGTGTTGCAATTAATTTATCAGTCGATTCCAATGAGGATGATTTCTTGAAAACGAATAGATAAATCGTAATAATCAAACAAATAGTTACACAGAATGTAACAATGAGAAATAAAATTAATTTTGTCCAAGATACTGTTGTTGTTGTTGTTGTTGGTTGTTCCATCGTATGCAAATGAAAAATAAAATAAATTCACTCTCTCTCTCTCTCTTTCTCTAATGAGACTAATTGTTCAAGAGATATGCATGTTTTCTTTTTTCTTTTCTGTCTCTATAAAGCAGCTAATTCTTCTAAGAGAAAATGATGCAATTATCCCGTGAGAAACGAAACGAAACGCACAGTTATATACATATGCATACATTGAATCTAATCCATAAGTTTGCATTTTTTTGTTTCTTCTAGACAAGACAAAACATTAACATTCGACATTCTTAATTGAGACATGATGAGATCAAGCATATCCTTCAAACTGACAGGTAAAAAGAGAATCAATTGTGTGAATATCGGATTCTTTAGTTCATCAACAACTGACGCTATTCAATTGACTTAACTGCCGACTATTTTCACATGAATGTTTTGTTTTGTTTTCAACTTGAAACTAATGAAGTACTGACGCCAATGAATCAGATTTTAATCAAATTGGTAAAAGACAAGTGTTTGATGTGTTCGAAACTAGTCGATCGAGCTGCTCTCTGCCCTCGAATAGTATCACTCGGTCTATTCTAGGTTTCGTATGCAGCTAAAAGAAAAATGTCAGTTGAATTCTTTCGAATAAGTGTCGTTCATTCTCGACGTTATTCAAGAAAATAGATTGACGTACACAATGACCCATTTTTTTCTTCTTCTCTTCTTTGATGATGTAACTGAGTGGTGAAAAAAAAATTATGTAAGTCTTTTTTTCCTGTTCAATTTTATGTTCTAAAATCTTGCAATGTTACCTTTCTCTCTTCTTTATGACCGAGGAAGAAGAAGAACGGAGAAAATAGCCTTGAATTGACTTTACATTTTTTACAACCGTGAGAAGTTTTTCTTTTTCTACTCTGCTTCTTATCTTCACAAACACCGAGAGTCATTTGATCGTATGATGTCGTCGAAAACATTTCTTCTTATCTTTACCACATTCGTCGTTTGTCATTGCTCATTTTGGAATGAAATTCCACGTCGTTGTGTCTACGATCGCACGACACTTCTCTCCTGTTGGAATACAACATTCAATCAATCGATACCTTTATTCAATGATCTTAGTTATACATTACAAAATCATCAAGTACAAATAGAAAATTCGATATTTTATTTATCTTTGAACGATCTATTCGCTAAAGTAGCCGAACATATTGCTTATTTGAAATTATGTAATAATCAATTTTCATCGGATATCAAAATTCAAAGATTATACTTTCGTGTTCTTCAAACCTTAGAAATTCATAATGAACTCGGCATTGAATGGTTTCAATTGAAATCATCGTATTTTCCTCAATTAATCAGACTCGATTTATCCAATAATAATTTTACATCGAAAACAAATTTCAATTTTTCGCAACAATATTTTCCATTATTAAAATCTCTGAATTTTTCTCATAATCAATTGTCAACATTAGACAATTTTCATGGAAATATCTTTCATCGCGTTGAATCACTTGATCTATCGTTTAATCCTCTACAAACAATTCAAACAAAACTCAACGAATTTTCTTCATTGATCTATCTTGATCTATCATCAACATTAATCAAACAGCTCATACCTATTCATTTATTACCGCATTTAGAAATATTAAATCTTCGACAATGTTCACAAATTCCTATTGAACAGTATGAAACTATGTTTGATAATTGTTCGAAAGATCTTCAATTGGATTTATCACAAACGAAAGTGAACTCGTTGAAATATTTCGAAAGAAGATGTGTGAAAAATTTGATTTTAATTGAAAATTCATTCGAAAATCGAATCAATGATTTTCAATCGACAGAAAATCTCGAATCGATTCAAATCAATTCTATCGATGAAATTAATTCGATTTCATTGAATATCTACGATCGATTGAAATCCATTGATTTCTCGTTGAATTTCAATTTAAAACGAGTCGATTTTCATCTTCAATCGAATTATGTTTACCTCCAACGTTTAATTATTTCTTATACATCATTAAAAAATATAATTCTCGATTTCAATCAAACAAATTTACAATTTCTTCATATTGATTTTATTGATTTAAGTCATAATCGATTGGAAACCATCGATTTCATTGAACAACTAACATTTTCAAGTTTAGATCTTAGTTTTAATTTATTAAAAATTATCGATATCAATCCAATTAGTTTTCGTTCGGGTATGCACGAGCTTATTTCAATGAATTTCTTAAATCTATCATCGAATTCTCTCGAATATGTTAATATTCATTGGAATAATGAATCTCCACATGTCGTCGATCTATCGAAAAATTCATTAGAAACAGTTTATCTTCATGGACAAACAACCTATACACTTATTCTTAATGAAAATTTCAATTTAACCTTAGATCCAATGAAATTCTCGTTGAATTTACCATTTCTAACAAGTTTATATATGAATTCGATTGCATTAAAATCATTTGAATATCTTATCTATATACATAATTTAACTAATCTTCGAACACTTGAATTGAATCATAATCAACTCGATAAACAATCTCGAATATTAAATTGGAATATATTCTATCCATGGCATCGAAATTTAACGCATATTTCACTTAGAAATATGTCCATTGAACGTATCGATAAAGGTGTTTATCTCAATGATTATTATCATTTATTAACAGTGAATCTATTTGATAATCGAGTATCATGTGATTGTATTCTTCATCCGTTTATTGTTTGGCTGCAAGTACCACCACCGATGCTACCGGATTTCTATGAGCCATTGAAAAAAGATTTGTATCTCGATTGTCCAATATCGATTTTGAATGACGAATGTGATAGTCGATCAGTGAAATCTATTATCTTGATTTCAATTGCAGTGACATTGATTTTAGTTTTATGTCTCGTAATATTCGCTTTTTGGCTTCGAAAGAGACAAAGTTCGAAATCCTACGATCGAATGTTAACTGTTGGCGGTGATGATCATGATGATGATGTCATCGCATTGAATGAAACAAGTACAAACTCAGAGAAATGACAGTATATTGTTGTTGTTGTTGTTGTTTGATTTTTGTTGTCAATAAATAAATGATCTGAAAAGCTGAAGTGACTCAGATGACACTAGTAGTCAATTGAATTGAACACGATAGTAACGATTACCCAATGAGAATGTCGATAGCAACGACTATTTGTTATTTTTTTCTTCGTCTTCTTACTCAGTTGAAAATGGAACAAGTATTCGAACAGAACCTAATTCAAGCGGCTAAAGCTGTTGAAGAGCAGGTACGAAGCGAAAAGAGTCGTTTGAATGAAAGTAAATTCATCGATGGATGATTTAGGTCGATGCCGAACTCAATCGGTTAGAAAAACTAACCGAAACTGATATTGAAAAAATGCGAAATCAACGACTCGAGACCATGAAACAGGAACATAAAAAACGTCAAGAATGGCTTGCTAATGGTAGAAATTCATTTCATTGAAAATTCAAATCAAATCTTTATCTGATTTAGGACACGGCGAATACGACGAATTACCAGGCGAAAAAGAATTATTTGACATAACAAAAAAAAGTGAACGCATCGTCTGTCATTTCTATCGTGATTCGACAATGCGTTGTAAAATCGTCGATAAACATTTAGAAATTCTCGCACGTAAACATATCGAAGCTAAATTTGTTAAATTAAATGTCGATCGTGCTCCATTCATCACCGAACGATTGCATATTAAAACATTGCCAACAATTGCTCTCTTAATTGACAATATTGTCAAAGATAAGATCATTGGTTTTGCCGATCTTGGCAATCATGATGAATTTTCAACTGAAGTTCTCGAATGGCGTTTAGGTTGCGGTGGTGTTATTGATTATAAAGGCGATTTGAGTTCACCACCCGATGCCGAAGGAAAGAAAAAATCGATCAATGTTTTCGGTAAAAAAACGAAAACTATTCGAAATGGAATGGGTGGTGATGATGACGACGATGAAGATGATGATTAAATTCGCCAATATTTCTCGATCTTTTGTTATCTGCTTGTATTCGTGACTTTTGTTTCGTTTTGTTTTATTTCTCATTTAATGCGTAATAATAAATATAACACAAATCTCGCACATTTGATTGAAGTAGAATCAAATAAATCAATACTGATAACGTTTGCAAATATTTTATTAAAACAAAAAAGAAAAAAGAGGAAAACAACGTCATTCTGTCGGAAGTTTTAATCAATGAATGCCAATCAATCGGCAGCCAATTCGACCTCAACGTTCAAACCGAAAACGTCGAATATCAAACATTTTATTTGGATTTCAAGTTTAGCCGTAGTTATTCTTTTCCTATTAGTTTTATATATAATTCTATGCATTAAAAAACATCGAAAGAAACATAAACGACCAATTCAACGGCAAAATGCTATCAATCGAAAGCATATCGATTACAAAAGTCCACTCGATGCTGACTGGCAAACAAATTTAACTAATGAACATTGAGCTAATAAATCGATGTTGCTTTGGTTTCAGTTTCGTCTTTTTGCTTTCGCTTAGATTACGAAAAAAAAACAATTTATTAAAATTGATTGACATCAATAAATATTTGTTCGTTCGTATCTGCGTTCCACTCGTAGTTCAATTGTTTCAATCGTGCACGAATGTATTCTATGACAACGATATTATCGTACGAATACGATCGTGGCCACCATCCTTGCAAATAACTCACATGTCCACCTTCGGGAGTTTGAACTGTAATTATATTCGGATTTTCTGAAACATCTCGAATCGGTAGACCGTCAATAGAACAAATTGGATCATCGATTGCACTTAAAATAAGTGCTGGCACACGAATATGTTTGAGCCACTGATTAGACGATGCAACAGAATAATAGTGTTCGACATCACGAAAGCCATACGTTGGAATAATAACATGTTGATCATATTCACGAATTGTTCGAGATTGATAGGCATTTTGAAGGTTAACTTTTGAGTTCGTATGATTGAAATGTTGTTCATGTCGTCGAAGATATCTGAGAAGATTTTTTGTCAATTGTCGATTGTAGAGTAATGCATTGAACCATTGTTCTAATTGATTCGTTGATAACATCATATCGAAACAAGCACAACAAATAATTGCACCTTGTAATAAACATCGATCGCCTTCTTCACCGAGATATTTCGTTAGAATACCAGCACCTAATGAATAACCAACAGTAAATATCGGTGTTTGTTCGCCGACAAGCGAACGAATATATTTAAACGAGGCTCGAATATCATCAGTGATTGCAGCAGAAAATGCTGTTGGCGTTGTTAACTGTGATCGACCACAACCACGTGCATGTACAACAACACAGCAGACATCGAGTTTTTCACTTGCACATGAAATCATCCAACGAACGTAGGATTCCTCGGAGCCACCGGTTAAACCATGAAGAATAACGAGAATTGGCTGGTGACGATAGGGCCGTCGATGCCAATCGATAGCAACTGTTCCGCCGTGATCATCAACAGTTAGAAGAACTCGTTCGAATTGATGTTGGGGGTTTGGACGAATGAGAGTACCGAAGATTGTCATAAGATGTCCATTGAAAATCCATGGTGTTGGCCGATATTCGTTCAATGATGGACAATGATCAACTAAAAATTGATTTTCTTCTGTTGGACACATTAAAATAGTCGAAGAATAGTTTTTTATCATTCGCCATAGTAAACCACTGAAAACTAGAGTTGACGAAGCTAACAATAACAAATATTCACTATTCTCCGGTAGATACGAACACATTTTTATTCACTAAACTAAATGAAGATTCAAAGTACTCGATGAGTCATATATTTGATTAAAAAAAACGTCTTTCATCGACATCTATGAATCAATATTTCGACTTAGTAGTCGTTTGTACTGGTCCTACAATAGCTCGACGATGATGATGATGATACCATTTGCATGTGGCCAAGGAATATAAAATTTGTTTAAATTCTTCACGAAATATCTTCGAAACAAGAGCATACAAATAGAATGAAACAATTGGAAAACAATAAACAATAACTTCAACGATCATAAACACAAATCTTTCGATAGCTATCCGATCAGTTGATTTATTCGGTACACTCATTGTACCTGCATTGTATAGATACATAATCATCAATGGTAAAATCGAAATAATATAAACGAAAACTTGAATTAGTAACATAATGAGTACTTGTTGATCACGTTTACGTTGTAGACGTTAAATTTCATTGAGATTTTCAGTAACTTGACTTGTTTGAGTTTGAAGACGTTGTCGTTTGAGAACCAGATTATGATAGATTAAAAATGCAAATAGAATCATGAATAAAACAGGCAGAATACAGCCGAAAACTGTTGTAAATATACCACATTGATTAAACCGTATTTGATATACAATAGGTCCGTGAACAGGTAAAATCAACCAAATACAGACAATAATTGCGACAATACGACGTGCATGATATATATTAGCAAAATTTTTCAATCGAATACTGGCTGATGATGCAGCATAACGATCGAAACTAGCGACTACCAATGCCCATCGGTACATCATCGTAATCTATGTTATAATATATACTTACAAATACAACATGAAACCGCACGAAATTGTCGACGACATAAGAGAAGAATATTCAAACAACAACCGGTTACACCGAAAATTAAATAAACTGAATAGAAATATGTAATAACATTTCGTTGAATGAGATTGAGTGTTTCAGTTAATGTCATGATGTGAAAATGAAGAATGAAGAACTTAATCTGTAAAGATGCCATAGAATATGTCATTTTCTTTTTAGTTTATGATGTTGTCTATATGATAACAAAGAAAACTGAGCATAAATGTCATTATTACAAAAGATATTCAAAACATATTTTCAGTAATAGAATTCATGAGAACCTTGATTTGTTATTCTACAAAGTTTGAATATTGTTTATTATGATAATCGTTGTTGTTGTTGTTGTTATTTCTAAGTCTTCAATGCATGTGTAAACGAAACCTTGTTTAGTCAAAAAGCAGATGCACTTCTTCGTCTAATGGATTTCTTGTTTCAATATTAAATGAAAACACTACACGAGCTTGTTGGTGAATTGTTCTCAATTTAAGAAAGTAAATAGTACTTATTCTCTACTTTTCTCGGACAAATCGACATTAGAAAGATAAATACATAAAATATCTCGATGTATATCGATAAGTAAGAATAAATACGCATCCAACTATGTGTATCCGACACTCACCAGTCATCAGTTATTATAGAACTGTGAAACATAAACATAAGGACGTTGAATCGACTCGAATAAACATCGGGATGATTCGATTCATCTCAAAATCTAATCTATACATTTACACTCAGTTGGTGTTCATAATTCACCGATATAGAAAAAAAAGCTGAAAGGACAAAAAAAACCATACGTCTATGACATCAATCAGAATATTTTTCCTTTTTTGTTTATTGTATGACTTTGTCGGCGATAATAGCGGCATTTATAAAAAAAAAAAAAAGAAGAAGAACGTTTCCATATTGTCTCGACAAAGACGCGATGAACTCAATTGAAAATGTTCTTTGATCTCCCTCTCGTCGTTCAACAGTGCTAATGGATAGACATATTAATAAATAGATAAGGTGCATGTTGTTGTTGTTTTTTTTATTCATACAAGCAAAAATTTAAGAACAACAAAGACAGAGAAAAAAAACGAACTTTGAATTATAAAAGTGTCAATTGTCCAGTCGCACTTTCATCACAACTATTCTCGCTTCGTTCTTCACTATATTGTGACGCGTCAAAACAATTGCTATCATCTTCGGATGCAAAACCACTTAGAACATTATCATGAAAATTTTGTTGTTGCTGTAAATGCAGATGCGAATGATGCTGTTGTTGTTGTGGCTGGTGATGATGATGATGATGAGAATGATGATGAGGATTATAATCGTTTGTATATGATGAATACGAATCGTTATATGGTTTCCATGGACCACCTGGATGATATTGTACTTCGACAAGTGATGGTGGTGGCAAGCCAAGATTCATATCATTTGGAATAGGTGATGATGCAATTAATGGAATACTATGATTGAGACTAGATAAAACTTTTTGTTGTTCTTGATTTTGTTTGGCTAAGATAGTTTTCTTTTTATCTTTACAACCTAAACATAAACAAAAAAGAATAATACGATCGATTTTTTTTTTATTAAAACAGTATCGTACGTTTATTTTGAAACCAAACACGTATAACTCTCGGTGATAATTGTGTCATTTCAACGAGTTGTTCTTTCATAAGTGCGTCAGGTCGTGGATTAGCACTGTAACATGTTCGTAGAGTTAATAATTGTTTTTCATTTAGAACTGTCCTCATTCGTGTTGTTTTATCTTTTCGTAGGCCATTACCATTGGTCGTTGATTTCGTTGCACCTGTTCCTACTGTTACTTGATTCGATGAACTCGATGCAGCCGATGATGATGATGATGTTGGCGGAGGACGTAATGGAATATTATTGTTATTGTTATTATTTGCTGCTAGAAAATCAAATGAAAGTCTCATGATAATCATCATCATTTTCAATTGATTTTGACTTTTTTGTTTAATTCTCAATAGACAAACATATAGTGTCATTTAACTCTGACAATGTTATCAAAAAAATCATTTTAGTTCAAAACAAACAGAAAGAAATAATCTCTTATCAATTCGACACGTGCATTTATTGACCAAATCCGGTTGAGAATCAAAAGAGGAAAGAAACCCTATTGACTGATTAGTAATCTTTGTATATAGCGTGAAAAAGAGTGCATTCTAGACTGATCTGACTTCCGTGATGAAAAAGCATGCCGTCGATTCCTTCCTTCACGCCATCGTCACATCCGAACGGATGTTAGTGTGTATGCACGGCATACGGTTTTTCTTTTTCTTTCTCTTTTTCATTTTTTTTCTTTACCTGCTGATGGCATTCCAAGTGAATCTGAACACGATGATTTCGATTCGTTACTACTTGTTTCATTGAAATGTAATTGTTGAAAATGTTGTCGACAAAGTATTTCATTTTGTCGATGAAGATAATATTCATCGCCCGATGTTAACAAACGATCACAATGATCACAACGAAAACAATCCGGATGAAAACGACGATTAAATGTTGTTCGAATAAATAGATCATTTTTAGAAAATGATTGATGACATTTACCACATTGAGATACAAATAAACTAATTCAAACAAAAAAAGAAACATACATAAGATAGTTTAGTCATTACATGTATACTAATGAAAATTAATTCAACTAAGTGAATTATCTTTCTCGTCTTCTCTATTCATACGAATGCAAGCTGTTCAACCGACATCAAGTCAAATCAGTGAAGTAAATAATTCATTCGTACTTTATCCGACATACAATGAGAACGATCGTTTAGAAAAGAAACGTACCGTATATAATCAAATTTACAAAAAGTTTTCCCGTCGAGTACGAAACACGTCGTTGTTTCATCTAAATGTTGGCCACATTCGTAACATTTCAAACATTGAATATGCCATTCGAGATCGGGCGAAACTTTTAATAAATATTGATCATAAATTTGACAACCACATCCTGCACATATTGACGTATATTTTGATTCTTTATAGAACAAGAAGAAAAACATTCATTGAATGATTTGCTCAATTGATTCGATTGACTTACCTGGATAATCATTGTAAATATTATCGTGATAATGATGTGGTAGATAATGAGACAATTTAAGATTATTCTTCATAACTTTAATGATCTAGAGAAAAGTATAGACTACACAACACGACGATCTCTTATTTCTTTTTACATGAATCACCCTCACTCGAGTTAAACTATATTTTCTGAGTCGGTTAGTTTCTCCCCTCTCTCTCTCTCTCTCGTTTTCTTTTTTTTGCATAATAGAGAGAGTGAGAGAGAAAAAAACGAGGAAAAGAAGATTTTTCTTCTTCTTCGAATGCTTACAGACATTTTCTAAAGGGAAAGAGAGTGGTTATTATTATTATTCTTCTTCCCTCGTTTCCTGTTGGTTGAGCGGACCATTTTTTCATTGGTTATTATCGTTTGTAGGCAAACGTTTTCTTTTTTTTCTCGCCTTCTAAAAACAGAAAAGAACGAAGATTTTTTTCTTTTCCTCCTCCTTCTTCTCGTTCACCGTCCATTAACCATCACGTTCAAGCTTGAACAAGCTGATGATGGAGGTCAATTGAATGTTGTTTATCCTT
>ERZ778019.2966-NODE-2966-length-14035-cov-12.206938_pt1 | contig 14035 bp, 16 predicted proteins | sample MGYA00375749_ERZ778019 | MGnify/ENA primary metagenome ERZ778019 (study PRJEB29350, sample SAMN05389821) | bioreactor metagenome | isolation source: Ammonium sulfate bioreactor | place: South Africa: University of Cape Town | collected 2014-03-17 ... | reverse complement strand
AACAACAACAACAACAATATTCAACAGTACTGAGTGACATCAGAAAATACAACATATTTTTAATATAAACATTTTGTTGTGATACAAAAAAAACTATTCGTTCTCTAATATTTTTTTTGTTCATATGTTATTGGAAAGAAAAAAGAAAAATTGATAATTAAGAATGTTTTTGATTATTTACCGCCGGCATTACGCATTCGACGATAGAATGCATTACGTTTATGTTTAGCAAATTGATGTTTTTTTGCATGAGAAAAATTCTTCTTGCGCATATTTAAACGTTGAAAGTTAGCATTGGGATCTTTGATTTTAGGTTTCTTATTACGTGGTGGTTTAGTGGTTGCTGATGATGACGATGCTGCTGCTGCTTCTGCAGAAGTTGCATCGTTCGTTGTACGATCAGAAAATGGAGGAATACCATCAAGAGAATCCGTTGTGGATACAGAACGTTTACGTTTTTTTGACGGACGATTCTAGAATATCATCGATGATGATGATGGATGAATAAATTCAAATTTACTTCTTGTCCTTCATTGTCTTGTTCACCTTCTTCCGCGCCATAATCAATAAGTGTATCTTCATCATCTACATCTTCGTCTTCGTCTTCATCATCATCCTCATCGCTATCATAATCTTTCTTCTTTTGATCAGTATTTTCTTCAGTGATATCTAATTGCTGTCTGGCAAATGTTAAAAATTGGAATTGAACTAATTTTGATTGACTACTAACAGGTACATATTGGAAATCATCTTTATCATTAGGCTGTATTTCATCATCGTCTTCATCATTGTTCTCTTCTTGATCATATGTAAAATAGATATGTGTTGGTATATTCGATGCTGTTGATGATGACGACGACGATGTATTCGATTTTTGTGAAACAGCAGTTTGATGTTCTTCATTGGACGCTAAACGTTCCCAAACTTGACTGCATGTAACTGTCGTATGAATAGGCGATGGAGTTTTCGGACTGGCAGTTTTCGAATAAAGTTCTGCATGTGTATGAATCATTGCTAAATCAGAAAAAGAAACACATGTCTATTAACTTTCAATGCTATTCAATAAATTCATACGTGTTGATGGTTGCGATGATGATGACGATAGTGCTGCCGCTGCTGCTGTTGCTGATTGAGAATTATTTGTAGTTGAAACTGATTTATGTGTACTATTGGTTCGTGGAAGATTATCTTCATTCTCGAAATCATTACTTAAAACTTGACTACGCGAAAGATTAATACGCCGTTTAAGATTGGTTCGATTTCGATCTCGTAAAGGTTTTAAACATGATGATGATGCCGAGAGAAATAATGGTAATGATAATGGATGAGATTCATCTGTTGAATTTGTCGAACTAGAAGAACAATTTGATTCTTTATTCATTGATAATTAATTATCGCGTTTATTTATTTTTTTGCTGTTCTAGAGAAGAAGAAAACCAGACGATGAATTATTCTTATATATGCGTTATCCATAGAGAATAAAGAAAGAACGCGAAAAAATCATCATCAGTATATCGCTCGTTCTCTCTTTTTCTTGATCGATATCTAGCGACATGGATAGTCTTTCCATTGGTTATCTTCTTAAGGACGAATCTTTCCATCTATCTAGTTTTCTATTATATTTATTTATTAGATCTTAATTAACCAAATCGATACATCGTGTCAAGTATTCTTCTGTTGTTGTTTTTTCTTCATAGATAAAATTCACTTCGAAAATGGATATCATCGGTATGGTAACACGTTTACCATCGTTAGTTTTTGGTGGATCACGTTGTGACGATAGTTTTGCTGATCGTGTATCGTACAAATACACCGTTTTAATGCTGGTACTCTTTGCCATTGTTGTTACTAATAAACAATTTGGAACAAAACATATACAATGTAAGTGTCGATAGGAGATCGTTACTTTTCTATAGTTGCTATTGAATAGGTTGGGTACCAGCTCAATTTACGAAGAATTATGAGGTAGAAGAATTCAATCGATTGAATAAGGTTTTTTGTTTGATAGAAAAGCAAAATTCTAGGAATATGTAAATGATATCTGTTGGGTTTCGAATACATACTACATCCCACACGATCAAAAAGTGCCAAAAATCGAACGTGAACGACGTCAAAATGAACTTCGTTATTATCAATGGATTCCATTTATTCTACTTCTTCAAGCATTTTGTTTCTATTTTCCACATATTATTTGGCGTTCACTATCTCGTCGTAGTGGCATCGATATTCGTGATATTGTCGATGCATCGATCAATTATAAATCTGTCAATACAGCGACCAAAGATGATCAATATAAAACCGAATTAATGGAATATATTGTCGAAGCTATTGATAAATATGTCGATGATCCACGACGACAACCGGATGCACGTGAACATCATCTGAATTTGAAACGAATTCTCATGATTGTTTGCATTTGTATGGGCAAATATTTAGGCAATTATTTAATCATTGTTTATTTTACAACGAAAGCTTTATTCATATTGAATTCTGTTTTTCAAATATTTCTGCTGAATCTTTTTCTTGGTCAGGAATTTCATTTATTTGGTGTACAAGTTTTACAACGAATTATCGAAGGACGAGGTATTTTCCATCAATTGAATTCAATAAACATTTCGTTTTTATTTAGGTTGGGATACTCAATCGAAATATTTTCCTAAAGTAACATTATGTGATTTTCAAATACGTGAAGCTCTTCATCCTCGAGATTCACACCGTTATACAGTTCAATGTGTTCTACCATTGAATCTATTCTCACAACAGATTTTTACATTTATTTGGTTTTGGTATATGATGGTTTTTATTGTTGTATGTCATTTATAATATTTCTCGATATTGTTTGATTTTGGAAAAAAATTTTTAGTCGATTTTTGATGTTATTGTTTGGGTAACACGATTCTTTCCTGATAAACAATATAATTACATAAAACGACGTTTACAATTAATGAAAAATGATGCAGATTTTACTGAACTACCGCCTGACAATGTTAAAATTTGGTATAGAGAATTTATCTTTGGTTATCTCGAAGCTGATGGTGTTTTTATGCTTCGATTATTATCATCGAATTCAAGTGATTTCGTTTGTACTGAAGTAAATAACGGCTGTTTTTTTTTGTTCGAGTGATTGATGATTGTTTCCGTTCAGGTTATCAATCGATTATGGCAATCATTTTATCAAAAAAATTTCCAAGAATTGAAACGAAATCATAAAGCTGAAATCGAACGTCACATGTCCAATCCCTCCGTCGTATACGAAACGATTCGACATCGTAATACACATTCAACACCGTTAGAAAAGATCAATCGTACATACGGTTCGGTTGTACGAAAGAATCGATCATCTCCTCTAACGTCTCTCATTGAAGACGATGTTTGATTTGTAGTTGTTGTTGTTTTTGTTTTCTTAATTTTAGAATTGTAGTTTTAATAATAATAATAACTTAATTAATATTTTCTTAGAAAGATTAATGTAGTTTCAGATAAAATGCCGAGTGAAGAATATATTCGAAAGAAAAATCGTTTAAAAAAACAATGGTCATACATTGAAGCAGCATTGAAAATCGTTCAATCAACTCAACGAACTGAAAAACGAAAATATCTCTTCGATGCTATCATTAAATCGGATTCGATAGCATTCGATAGATTATTAGACGAAGATTTGACGTTGATTGATTGTCCGATATTGATTGGTTATAATCATTTTAATATTTATCAGATAATTATCGAGAGATCAAATGAAGAATTTATTGAAAATATTCTTCGAAAATATTTATGTTTAATCGAACAATCGACTGATCATGGGAAAATTCTCGTTCCTGTTGCATGTGAAAGAGGTTTCAAGCCAATAATTACATTCAATTTTATGTTATTTTATTTTCCTATTTAGGCGATGAAAATATTCTTAAATTAATTGTTAAATATTTTCCTAATTGTTCACTCGATGGTATAAGTAGTTCGAATCAATGTCAAACGTATTTTCTTCATGATGAACCACGTCAACTCATTGAACGTGAACTCGAAGCTTTCGAAAATGAAATACCATTAGTATCTCTTATACGAAATGATCGTTGTCATTTAATGAAAATTCTCTTTCAATTTCAATCGTTTACATTCGATTTTCTAACACAAAAACAAAAACAACAAATCTTTCATCTTTGTCTATTAGCTGAACATCGACAAGTCTCGATCGATCGATACAATATTAAATGGCTTAAAAATCAATCATTACGACCATGTGGTTCGATCGACTGTCTTCGTTTATTAATTGAAAATACAGATTTCAATCCATTGACAATTATTTCCAATGAAAATCTTTGTTTTACATTGATTCTCGAGCCAATTTATTTCTATTTAATTCAATTACATAATAAATTATTACTTGATTTACAAACAAAATTCCCATTGAGATTATTACATGCATTAACAAATCTCATCGATAAACAAATGCAAATATTTAGTTATGTGATAACACATTGTTGTTTTCAACCGATTGAAAGTGATTTCATTCGTTTGAAAGAATGTCATCATTTTATTGAAGAAATATTTCATCAAACAAATGAATATATTCGTGTCAAACGAATTATGCTCAATGTTGAATATTTAATAAAACAACTCGAAAGTAAACCGAAGGAAAATTGCTTTCGATTAAAAGAAATTTGTCGATCAAAAATTCGAAATTCGATAAAAAATCAACAGTTGATACTTGTACAAGTTGAAAAAAAATTTACGAATTTAAGTACTTCGCATAAAAAATATTTAAAATATCTTATGTAAAATTTACTATGTATTATGTATGCTTTTTTTTGTGAAATAAATCTTTTTTTGTCAGATTATTGCTTTTGAAGAAAAATCTCGGTCTATTAAGTTTAAATTAGTCGATGCAAATTATCATGAAAAAAAATCAGAAATCATTCAGCCGGAGAAGACCGTGATTTGACTCGGTTTTTGTTTTTCATATACGTATCATTTAGGAAGTAAATAACCAATAGTCAAAAAATCAAATTAATGATCGATGATGAATTGGCAGGTTTCAATCTTCTTTCTATTATTAATTCTAAAACAAATACAATCCGCTACTCATGTTGGTGGAGTTCTATTTGAAAATACAGTATGGACAAATACCGGGTCAGCAAATACATATTATCTTCTCAAGAATATTCAAATTCCAAAGAATGTTACTTTGACTATTGGTGAAGGTGTCAAAGTTAGTTTTGCTCTAGGAGATTTCGAAATATTTGTTAAGGGACGTATTAATATATCTGGCACATCAGAAAATCCGGTGATCTTTCAAGGTGGATCAGCTAACGATAAGAAATGGATGATGACATTTCAAAGTACTCAATTGTCACTCAGTTCAATCTCTTATGCTCATTTCATGGGACCGAAAAAAGCGTTACAATTAGTCGATGCACCAGACGGTATTGTGGAAAATAATGGCACTCTTATCGTTCAATCATCTACGTTTTCAGATAACAGTGTGGTTGCTGTTAACGGTATGCATAATAACTGGGCAACTTCATCTATTCCTCGATTGCGATTCGAATCATGTACTTTCAATAAGGCAACGATATCAAGTATTGGTTTATATAGTGAACCGATTATAATTGTCAACAGTCGAATTTCTGATACTACGTTTTATCCTCGAGCATTGTATGAAGGTATACAAATGGATGGTTGTAATTTGACAGATAATACTTTCATCTATGATATGTCTAATTCTCCAAACATCGTTCGATTAAAGAATTCCAATGTCAAAGGAATGTCACTGTTGGTTTTAATTGATCAATACATAAAATATGAATTCTATGTTACTAACTCGATTGTTGAGAATTTCTTTATAAAGAATATGTATTATAATGGGGGATCGTTGTATCATACGATAGTATCATTTGAACAGTCAATCATTACAAATTTTTCGACAAGTTTTCCTTTATCATATGAATATGTGGACTATAGATATTATCAAGTGTGGATTCGTAATTGTTCGTTTACAACTGGCAATCTAAATTTCACTTATAATGAATCACCTCAGTTTCTATGGATTGAGTATTCTCAATTACGAAATGTTAATATTATAGGAAAAAGAAGTGAACGCACGATGGACTACGTTCGTATTACTTCAAGACAGTTAACTATGCGTTATGTAACATTTATTGATGGTAGTATTACTTTTACAAATGGTCAAACGGATATCTCATATTCAAATATAACGCTGACTGCACCACCATTAGCATTAAACGGAAGTAGTATTATAACATGTAGTTCAATTAGTCGATCGGATTCTATTCAACAACAAAATACAATTGGAATTAATGCGAGAAATCTTCGTCTACTCAGATCAACAGTCAAAAATTTTGCTGTAGGTCTTCAAATCGCTACAACAAGTTTATATAATGTAGAAATATCACAAACAAATTTCATTGATAATTCTGCATACAATCTTGAAAATCGAGGTCCATATAATATACGGGTATCAGATATTTATTGGGGAACAAATAATACACAAACGATTTTAAACAAAATTATTGATTATTGGGATAATATTAACTATGGTTATGTTATATCAACGAACGATGCATTGAGTCCTTTATTGGTGGAAACTAGTTGTTATGCCACCACTACACCACCAGTAGAAACGGGAACATACGCGACAATTTAAGCTAATGTTTAAAAAGAAACTTTGTCAGGACACTAAATATTAGTTCCGTTTTTTTTTATCTTATTAAAATCTTCAAACTATTCGCGCATAAAATAATTTTAACTCAGTTTACACGGTAATTAACGTCTAGGAGAAAATCACGCATTTTAGTTTATCACCTTCAAATAGGTAGAAAACAAATATAAAAACAAATTTTTGCTACATAATTTACATTATGATGTTACGAATATTATTTTTTTTCGTTTTAACAATCATTAATAATATAGAGACAGCTACAAATGTTAGTGGAGTTCTTATTCAAAATACGATATGGACAGCTGACGGAACAGAAAATCCTTATAATCTAGTTGGTGATGTTCAAATACCATTTAATTCAACACTAACAATTCGACCAGGAGTCACGATATTTTTCAACTATGGTGATTATGAAATTCTTGTTAAAGGTTTTCTACGAATTGAAGGCACTGATAACAAACTTGTAGTTTTTCAAGGTGGCACTGCGAATCACAAAAAATGGATGATTAAATTTCAAAGTACTCAATTATCACTCAGTTCAATCTCTTATGCCAGTTTCTTTGGACCCAAACAAGCACTACAACTAGTCGATGTACCTGAAGGAATTCAAGAAAATAATGGTACTCTCATCGTTCAATCATCTACCTTTTACCACTTTGCTAACATTGGAGCAAATGGTGCATATCCTCGTTCGTCAAATCCTTCCGTACCTGCAATGCTATTTGAGTTGTGTAATTTCTATCTAATGAATATACAAAGTATTGGTGCGGACAGTGAACCTATTACTATTACTAATAGCGAATTGGACAGTGTATCATTCTATCCTCGAGAATCAAATGATGGAATTCAGATCAACAATTGTAATCTCTCATATGCTACCATTTATTATGATCTATCTGTATCTCGCAACATTTTTCGATTGAATAATTCAAACATACAAGGATTATTTATTCAGGCACCGGGTTTTCAATTGATATCTTATGAATTCATTGTCGGTAACTCCATCGTTGAATGGTTCGACTTATATCGTGGATATTATGCAGGATCAACACCCTATGCTTCATTCATAATATTTGAACAGTCAACTATAACATATACAGGATTTCGTTTCAATGTGTACCATTCATCTGAATATTTAATTTATTACAATGTTATTTATCGCGATTGCTTTTTAACTGAAGGAACATTAGACTTTACTAACTTTGATAGTCCGATATTACTACAAATTGAAAATTCTGAACTGCGCAATATCAACATTATAGGAAAAAGAAATACTAACCCTACAAGAATAAGTGATACGTATCTCACTGTAAGACGATTAGTTATGCGTAATGTAACATTTATTGATGGTAGTATTAATTTTCCAAATGGACAAAGTGAGATATATTATTCGACAATTACATTAGCTACACCACCATTATCATTAAATGGTAGCTCAATTATAAGTTGCAGTTCTATTAGCCGATCTTCTTCTATCTCAATGCAAAATACAATTGGCATCAATGCGACCGGTCTCATTTTATATCGTTCAACAATTAAAGATTTTGCCATTGGTATTTATACATATCCAACATATAATTTGACAGTTAACATCACAGACACTAATTTTATTGGAAATCCTGTTTATAATATTGACAATAAAGCTATCTATGATGTTTATGCTCAAGGTGTTTACTGGGGAACTAATAATTCGCGTGCAATTCAACGCAAAATAAATGATTACTGGAAAGATATTAATTATGGTATTGTTCAACTGTCTGATTCTGCCTCAGCTATATTAGACGCGGAAGCATCTTGTCCTCCGTATACAGGATGATAAAGTATTTTTTATTTTTGCTTTTTAAATAAATCGATTGAAAAAGAAAAAATTGCTCATGCATAAAATAAATTGAAATTCGATTTATACGATAGTCAAGGTCTATTAGGAAGTAAATGTCTAGAAGAAAATCATGCATTTCATCTAATTACCTTCAAATAGGTAGAAAACAAATATAAAAACAAATTTTTGCTACATAATTTACATTATGATGTTACGAATATTATTTTTTTTCGTTTTAACAATCATTAATAATATAGAGACAGCTACAAATGTTGGTGGTATTCTTTTTGAGAACACCGTATGGACAGCTGATGGATCAGAAAATCCTTATAATCTAGTTGGCGATGTTCAAGTACCATTTAATTCAACACTAACAATTCGACCAGGCGTTGTAATCAATTTCGGTAGTGACGATTGCGAAATTCTTGTCAAAGGTTTTCTTCGAGTGGAAGGCACAGTTGGAAATCCAGTTATCTTCCAAGGTGGATCTGCAGTTGATGAACAATGGATGATTAAATTTCAAAGTACTCAATTGTCACTCAGTTCAATCTCCTATGCTCATTTCATCGGGCCCAAAAAAGCTGTACAATTAGCCAGTATTCCTAACGATATTCAAAAAAATAATGGTACTCTCATCATTCAATCATCTATATTTTCGGATAATACTGGAATTGGAACCAACGGTGTATATAATCGCTCATTAAATCCATTTTTTGCAGCATTAAAATTTGAGTCATGTATTTTCAATCAAACAGTCATATCAAGTATTAGTGCGAGCAGTGAACCTATTACAATTAATAATAGTCAAATCTATGATAGCAAACTCTATCCTTGGGCAGTCATTGAAGGTGTGCAAATTAATAATTGTAATCTTACAAATATTGTTATTAGCTTTAAAGAATCCACTTCTACAAGTGTTCTTCAATTATTTAAGACAAATGCAAAAGGAATATCAATCATTACTGAACTCGAGAATGAGGATGATATGATGGAGGCTATCGGCTGTAGTTATCAGTTCATTGTTCGTCAATCAACTATTCAAGATTTTAAGCTGACTCACTATACTCGTGCTGACTTATCGACTTCTCCTACAAATATAACATTTGAAGAGTCAGCAATCACAAATATATCAGTGACTTCACCTGGCGACTATGGATATACTGGTGAACATGTCTATACAGTGATTATTCGTGATAGTGTGTACAGCATTGGTTCTCTCAATTTTAATTATTTTCAGCTACCAATGCTAGTTTTGATTGAAAGCTGTCGAGTAAATAACGTGAGTATTATACAAGGAACTCAAAATGTCGGATATGATGTCAACGTCTTAAAACTACTTGTTATACGAAACAGCACATTTATTGATGGTAGCATCGCCTATCAAAATGGCTCAACTGAAATTTCTTATTCAACAATTACATTAGCTACACCACCGTTATCATTAGGCCGTAGTTCAATTATCACTTGTAGTTCGATTAGTCGTTCGGATTCTATTCCACAAGTAAATACGGTTGGTATCAGTGCAATTGGTCTCACTTTAGATCGTTCAACAATTCAAAATTTTGCCATTGGTATTTACACGTATCCAACATATAATTCTACAATTAACATCATAGATACCAATTTCATTGGAAATTCAATGTACACTATTGAGAATAAATCTATTTATAATGTCAATACTCAAGGTGTTTACTGGGGAACTAATGATTCAAGTGTAGTTATACAGCAAATAAAAGACTATTGGAAAGATATTAATTATGGTTTTGTTCAACAATCTGCTTCTGCCTCAAATATGTTAATCATAGGAACATTATGTTCTGCTTCTACCGAAGATGATGCAACAACAGGGACATTTATGTGACTAATTTGAAACTAATAAATAATAAAAATGACTCATCGCCATCGATGTTGCAATAACATCACGTTATTGATAAAAACATTTTCATTTGAATCGAAAAGAAAAGTTAATGCAAAGAATATCAGCAGACTGTATCGTTCATAGTCGAACATGTTTCGAACAATTTAAGAAAGATATCGATGAAATTCGTCAAAGACAAACAATTCCAACTTCAGTCCTACTCAAATTAGAAAAACAGTGTTGTACATGTGGACGACAAGAAAGTAAGATTCATTTCAACGAAAAAAACAACAACAAATCTTCATGGTATTTTCTTTCAAAGGAGAACCAGTAGATATTAATTCACTCGAGGCACGTATTAATAATTTATCAATAGATTATAGAAATGAACTACTAAAACAGCGTCAAGAACCTGACGATTATTTATTTTTCCGTTTGCCAAGGGGAGATAGTGCTAAACAGCGCGAGATTCGAGTTGGTCGTTTGGTTGGTAGGCGCGGTTATCATTTGAAAGTAATTGAAAATCGATTTAATATTCGAATTTCCATTGTCAATGAAAAATCTGCAAAATTCCTGCAGACATATGTCAACAAATTGAAAGAAAAAAATCGAATAAGATTCAATAGTGATGTGATTTGGATTTTACTTACATCCGTCAATCGAACAAATGATTATAAGAAATCAATTAATCGAGCAAAATCAAAATTATGGAGCGCATGGAGATCAATTGGCTTTCCTAGAATCATACCGCAGAGAAATTACTACGACTATGAAACAGAGCAATTTGATGATTCTGAATTTCATAATTGATGGAGACTAATTAAATATCGCAATAGAAAATAATCTTCACTGGGCGTAATCCTAGACTATATCTATAATCCGGAGCAAATGTAAACATAATAAACAAGGACTATTCAACCATGAAATATTGTGTTTGAATCATGCCTAAAAAATTTACCGAGTTCAAATTAGTATCAATAACAAAAGTTGGCCATAAAACAGATGATTTCATACTTGAGGGTGTAAACATGTTTTTGTATTTTTTTTGCTAAAGAAAAACTCGGAAAATGGATAGTATAAATACGCAGATGAATTTATATTAAACCTTGTGATGATTTGGCAAATATTTCTCGTATCAATTGGTGTCTTGATAAAAGAGACTCAAACAGCGACAAATGTCAGTGGAGTTTTGGTTCAAAATACAGCATGGACTTTGACGGGAAGTCCATATAATGTTGTGAATGATGTTCATATTCCTCGAAATGTAACATTAACAATTCAAAAAGGTGTATACGTTAATTTCGGGCAAGGCGATTTTGAAATTCTTGTAAAAGGATTTCTTCAAATTCAAGGTACATCAGCAAAAAAAGTCATTTTCGAAGGTGGATTAATAACTAATCAAAAATCGATGATCAAATTCCAAAGCACTCAATTATCTCTCAGTTCAATTAATTATACCGTATTTAGCGGACCCAAGAAGGCATTACTGATTGCAACAGCAGTTAATGGTTTACCACAAAATTCAGATACACTTTCAGTATTGTCATCTTCATTTCTTGATAACACAATGATTCAAGTAGAAGGTAAGATTATCATCGATTAAAAACTTCTAAAGAAAACATATTATTTGAAGGCGTCTACTCGGCCTTGTCTACACCATTGGAAATAGAATCAAGTTCTTTTAGTTATACAGCCATTTATAATAAGAATCTTGCTCCCAATAAGCCTATTCGAATCATCAATAGCAATATTTACTATAGTCGATTTTTGTCCGATTGCCGTGGTGAATGTATTTACGTTAGTAATTGTACGTTGAAACACTCAGCAATAGACTATAATAGTGGTGATTATGCAAATGGATTTATACTCTCCAATTCAAAGGCTACAAACATAACTGCAGTGAGTTCAGACAGCAGGTGGAACAATCAATATATTGTGCTTGTAATCAAAACATCTATTATAAATGATTTTATCATCGCCAGTTCTTATGGGTTTAATGCCCCAACCTCATACATTAGTTTCGAAGATTCAACCATATCGAATGTTTCAACAGCCATCGACGATATGCTGTATACATCCCTTGGTTTACGATGTAGTTTGATTATTCGACGATGTAAAGTCACTCAAGGAAATTTAGTCTTTGACAATTCACATGACACTCCACGGGTGTCTATCATAAGTTCTACATTAAAAAAGGTTTCTTTCAGTCCATCAGCTACGTATACTCCTCAGTATAATGTATATGCATCGATATATATGCGTAACACTTCATTTGTTGAAGGAAGTCTGAATTTACCCTATTATTATACTGATATAGCTTATTCGGATATTACTTTAACTTCTTCGCTCATCGTTGGTGGAAGTTCGATTATTTCATGCAGTTCAATTGGTCGACACAATTCAGTTCCACAAGCATCTACTGTTGGTATTATTGCATTGGGTCTCACTATGACGAATTCAACAATCAAAAATTTCGATACTGCTATTCGAGCTAGTCCACCACTGCGCAATACAGTAACAATCTCAAACACTAATTTCCGTGGTAATTCCTTGTACAATATCGAAAACAAAGGTGCTTTTAATATAACAGCAACAGGTAATTATTGGGGAACAAACAATAACGGTGTTATTGTCAACAAAATATTTGATTATTGGGATAATATTAACTATGGTGATGTTTTATATACAGGTTATGCATCGAGTCTGTTACCTGCTGAAGCAGGATGTCCTGCGTATATAGAAGAAGAAGAAGTTGGCCAAACCACCATGGGTCTGTGATACAAATAAACGAAACCATTATACGACACAAAACTTTTCATTAATTTTTAATCTTAACATACATTTAGAATTTTTTAGTTTCGAACAAATAAATTTCGTTTTCCCCTTTTAATGTTTTGCACCTCGATAAGGGCAAATAATCAAATATATAATGTAAAGCATAGGAAAAGCTAACAAACAAGGATTATTCAACCATAACATATTGTATTTAGTCTATACGCAAAAACATTTATCGACTTCAACTGATTATCAATCAGAGAAGGCGTTTACCGATGAGTAATAGGTGAAAAATCATGATTCTTTTCATTAAACCCTAGAATACAGATCGATAAGTACTTTCAAGGTAAAATAACAATGAAACACTTCCTTTTTCAATGAGTAAACGTAAACACTCGGTTGGCACAAAGATAGTATAAATACTCAGCTGAATCTATTTCGTAATATATTGCATATTATACAATGATTCGGCAAATATTTCTAGTATCAATTGTATTCTTAATAAAGAAGACTCAAACAGCAACAAATGTGGGTGGACTTTTACTTAATAATACAGTATGGACATCGACTGGAAATCCATACAAACTTGTTAAGGATGTTCAGATTCCTCGAAATGTAACATTGACAATTCAACAAGGTGTACGCGTTGATTTTGCACAAGATGATTTTGAAATTCTGGTGAAAGGATTTCTTCAAATTAAAGGTACATCAGCGAAGCAAGTCATTTTCGAAGGTGGATTAGCAACGGATCAAAAATCGATGATTAAATTACAAAGCACCAACTTATCTCTTAGTTCGATTAGCTATGCTAAATTCAATGGGCCAAAATCAGCATTGATAATTGCCAAAGCAGCTGATGGTTTAGTACAGAATTCTAAAACTCTTTCTGTACTCTCGTCCTCATTTCTTC
>ERZ778019.2964-NODE-2964-length-14046-cov-45.123579_pt1:2500-14046 | contig 14046 bp, 22 predicted proteins | sample MGYA00375749_ERZ778019 | MGnify/ENA primary metagenome ERZ778019 (study PRJEB29350, sample SAMN05389821) | bioreactor metagenome | isolation source: Ammonium sulfate bioreactor | place: South Africa: University of Cape Town | collected 2014-03-17 ... | reverse complement strand
GAACGTGAGCTGGGTTTAGACCGTCGTGAGACAGGTTAGTTTTACCCTACTGATGCGGAATCGTGCCGAGAAGCGCCGTCGCTACGGTAATTCGACCCAGTACGAGAGGAACAGTCGATTCGGACAATTGGCGGGTCCGCCCGGCCGAAAGGCCGCGGGCGGGACGCTACCATCCGCGGGATTACGGCTGAACGCCTCTAAGCCGGAATCCGCGCCGGAGAGCGACGGCACGCGCCTCCCCCGCCATTGGGCGGAGCAGGGATAGGCACCGGCCTCCTCGATGGGGCTGGCTGCCGAGCGCCGTGGGAACGCTCGACCGGTCACCGGAGCGCTAGGGCATCGAGTCATCATGCCCTGGACCCAAGGGACCCGGAAGGCAATTTCAAACGTCGGGGGGGAGCCGGATCCTTCGCAGACGACCTATGTAAGGAACGGGGTATTGTAAGGGGCAGAGTGGGCGTGTTCCCACGATCCTCTGAGATTAAGCCTTTGTTCCGTGGATCTGTTTTTTTATTTTTATTTTTTTTTTTATTATTATTATTTTTTTTTTGTTTTGACTGCAACCGTGGGCCCTCTTTATACTTGGGGTGTGCCTCCCCCCTCTCAGTCAAAATCCTTTCCCCCCCCCCCCTCATGACTTGTGGGCCCTCTTTCTACTTGGTCGCCCTCCCCCAGGGTCCTCTTCAAAGCAGGCCACGCATTAGGGTCCTCTGATTGTGGGCCCTTCACAGGGTTGAGCAGCCCCTTTGGGATTTTCTTCTACTTGTGGGCTCTTCCATGCATACCCTGCACAGGCAACCATTGGGATTTCTTCTGTTTATGGGCCCTTTCTCTTTGCAACCCGTGGGCCCCTCCTTTTACTACTTGCCTCCAGGTTTCTTCCTTCTTTCTTTCATCCCATCAAGTCTCTCACATGTTGATAGTTTGTTTGTAACTTAATAACAAGTGCTCTGTGCCCCATCACAAAGTTGGCCAAGCTTAAAAAGTCTTTCTCATAGCCCCTCCCTCCCCCCCCCCCAAATGCTTGCTCAAAGCCAAGTAGCCATTGGGATTTCTTCTGTTCGTGGGCCCTCCAGCACACCCCGTGGGCCCTCTCACAAGTCAGGAAGCAGCAGGCTTCTCTTCTGTTCGTGGGCCCCTCCATTTCGAAAAACATGGGGGAAAAATGAGTGGTATTGTGTTCACAAGTGTCTTGATCTTTCTTTTACCATAACCCCCCCCCCTTTACACAGATTCTGTTCTTTAGTCCATCTCTGGAGATGCTCGTGGGTCCTCCACGTGGTTGGCCTCGTGGGCCCTCCACACCATGATGTCGTGACCGTGGGTTTTTCATGGGTCCTCTCCACAGGAGTGAAGCAGGAAACAAAAATCTGGACTGTTTTATTTTGATTCATCACAAAAATTGTGGGCCCTCTTTTTGCAGGCCACAAAAAAGCAATAGGGTGGGGGTGCAGAGGGCAATGCTGGCTTTACTTTGACCATGGGCCCTCCTCCATTTTTGTTTCAACAAAATAATTGGGGGGGGGGGGGACAAAATAGGTAGGTGTATCACTTTCAGTGTTGTCTTAATCTTTTTCTACACCATATGCCCTGCTTGTGCTGGTGTTGTTCATTCATCCATCTCCCACAGCCAGCTCATCATGTCCATGTCGAAGGCCACAGGACTGTTGCCAAGAAAGCCTCCATGTCAAACCGTGGGTCCTCCTCACAGGAACAAGCAGGCTGCTCGTGGGCTCCCAAAAAGGGACGCCCGTGGGTCCTCCGCGTGGTCGGCCTCGTGGGCCCTCCACACCATGATATGTGACCGTGGGTTTTTCGTGGGTCCTCCTCACACAGAGAGGGAAAAGGGCGAGAGGGGGGGGGGGGTTTATTGATGAGCAAAGCGATTGTGGGCCCTCTCTTTTGTTCCTTTATTAAGTAGCGATGCTGTGCTTCACTTCATCTCTCACAGTCGGCTCGTCTTGTCCATGTCGAAGGCCACAAGGCCGTCACCAAGAAAGCCTCCATGTTGAACCGTGGGTCCTCCTCATAGGAACAAGCTGGCCGCTCGTGGGCTCCCAAAAAGGGACGCCCGTGGGTCCTCTGCGTGGTCGGCCTCGTGGGCCCTCCACACCTTGATATGCAACCGTGGGTTTTTCGTGGGTCCTCCCCACACATGCACACACACAAAAAAAGGGGAAAAGGGGGGGGGGGGGAGAAAACAACTTTGGGGGGTTATTAATGAGCAAAGCAATTGTGGGTCCTCTTTCATCATGATGTGCAGGATTATGCCAATCATGAGATGGAAAGTGTGGGAAGCCACAAAGCCGATCACCAAGCCTTCATGTTGAACCGTGGGTCCTCCTCATAGGAACAAGCTGGCCACTCGTGGGCTCCCAAAAAAGGGATGCCCGTGGGTCCTCCACGTGGTTGGCCTTGTGGGCCCTCCACACCTTGATATGCAACCGTGGGTTTTTTGTGAGTCCTCTCCACACACACACACACACACACACACACACATAAAAGGAAAAGGAGTGAAGAGATGAGTAAAGTGATATCACTTTCAGTGTTGTTTCAATCTTTTTCTACACTATACACCCTGCTTGTACTGGTGTTGTTCATTCATTCATCTCCCACAGCTAGCTCATCATGTCCATGTCGAAGGCCACAAGGCCATCACCAAGAAAGCCTTCATGTTGAACCGTGGGTCCTCCTCATAGGAACAAGCTGGCCACTCGTGGGCTCCCAAAAAGGGACGCCCGTGGGTCCTCTGCGTGGTCGGCCTCGTGGGCCCTCCACACCTTGATATGCAACCGTGGGTTTTTCGTGGGTCCTCCTCACACAAAGAGAGGAAAAGGGTGAGAGGGGGAGAGGGGGGTTTATTGATGAGCAAAGCAATTGTGGGTCCTCTTTCATCATGGTGTGCAAAATGCAATCAGAGTGTGGGGGAGGGCAACAGACAGATTTTTGCTGGCTTTATTGAGTGAGCTGTTTTTTCCAAGAGGGAACATGTGAGGTTGTATATTTGCTTTCCACAACAAGTGTCTCAACCCTTTCTCTACACCATATATGCATCCTTATTGTAGTGATGCTGTGCTTCATTTTATCTCTCACAATTGGCTCATCATGTCCATGTCGAAGGCCACAAGGCCATCACCAAGAAAGCCTCCATGTTGAACCGTGGGTCCTCCTCATAGGAACAAGCTGGCCGCTCGTGGGCTCCCAAAAAGGGACGCCCGTGGGTCCTCTGCGTGGTCGGCCTCGTGGGCCCTCCACACCTTGATATGCAACCGTGGGTTTTTCGTGGGTCCTCCCCACACATGCACACACACAAAAAAAGGGGAAAAGGGGGGGGGGGGGAGAAAACAACTTTGGGGGGTTATTAATGAGCAAAGCAATTGTGGGTCCTCTTTCATCATGATGTGCAGGATTATGCCAATCATGAGATGGAAAGTGTGGGAAGCCACAAAGCCGATCACCAAGCCTTCATGTTGAACCGTGGGTCCTCCTCATAGGAACAAGCTGGCCACTCGTGGGCTCCCAAAAAGGGACGCCCGTGGGTCCTCTGCGTGGTCGGCCTCGTGGGCCCTCCACACCTTGATATGCAACCGTGGGTTTTTCGTGGGTCCTCCCCCCCCCCACACTGCACGAGGACCTGTAGCAAGGAGGAAAAAAAAAATCGTGGGCCCTCCTCTCTCCATCGCTGCATGCAAAAGCTGTGTTTCCATTGGATTGGACAAAGCTCTCCCCCCCCTCCTCCCTCCATCCTTTTTTTTATTGACCAGGCCAACATGAAAGCATGGCCCTCCATTCTCCCCCCCCCCCCCACAGAGGAAAGGAGCTCAGCCAGTGCACTCCACCGCCTTTGACAACCGTGGGCCCTCCGGCATGTTGTGGTGGGTGACCTTCGACAAACAATCAACGGGCGGGGAACCAGCCGAGCAAACAAGTGGCAAACCTCTTCAAGAAGGAAGGGTGGTCATCCCTCTGAAGACAAGATCTCGAAGCCCTGTTGCGCCGGGCTTGAGTCCCTCCTGTCCCGCTTGCCTCGTCAAAAAGGGAAAGCGGCGAGAGGTTTAGGGTTCGAGCGCACGTTAACAAGGCTTCGATATGAAATTGATCTTCTTTGGGGTCAAACTCAAAGGATGGCCATCAAACTTCCCTTGCCCAGCCCCCATGTGTGCGACTCGGTTCACACCGAGTCACGCGGTTGAGCTTGTCACTTGCAACAACAAAACAAGCCGCTATTGCAGACCTTTTCTCGAACCTTGTTTGAGAAAAAGCTCTCAATGCCCGCGAGCAGGAGGGGTTCAACATTTTTTGTTGAACTTTTTTGGCATAGGGCGTCGTTGTGCGAGCTTCGATTCATGTGCGTTTTCAAAAGCGTGTCCCTCAAAAAATCCATTCAAAAGAGGGACGACGGAAAAGGCTGGCGCGATGGGGGCGGAGGAGGTCGTGCAACGACTGAGCTCGGGCCCCACCATTGCGTCCTATAAAACGGCCTTGTTCCTTTCTTTTTTTTTAAAAAAAAAAAAAAAAAAAGAAAGGATGAACCTTTCGACAGAAAGCCTAACCTCTTAGTCAGGCCCTGAAGAAAGAGGATGTTTGTATTGAGTGCTCAATGAGCTCACAACATAAACAAAAAAAGACCGTGATCCAAAGCGACAGGGACACCCTCCCTTTTTGTCTTTTCTCAAAAAAGATTTGAAAAGGGGGTTTTGGTAGCCTGCCGTGAGGGTGGATTGCGTAAAGACGAAAGAAAAAGAAAAAAAAAGGTTTTTTTTTTTTTTTTTTTTTTTTTTTCATTTTTTTTGCAGCAATCTCATCCAGGAGAACGATCCAAACGGGACGGAGCGACGAGAAGAGACAAGGGATTTCGATTCTTTGTTCTTTTCCCGGCACTCCCAGACCATTTTGTTCCAATTTCAATATTGGTAACTTTGATAAAAAGTCCCGGCCGATCATTTTCTCACGAAAATGTTTTTTGGCTCGGTTTCTGACTGTATTGTTTTTCTTTTTTTTCTTTTTTGTTCAAAAACAAAGAGAAGAGGGGGGGGATAATACTTTTAGAGACTGTAAAAAGACCATAAAAAAAAGTTACCTGGTTGATCCTGCCAGTAGTCATATGCTTGTCTCAAAGATTAAGCCATGCATGTCTAAGTATAAACGAGATTATACAGTGAGACTGCGGATGGCTCATTAAATCAGTTATAGTTTATTTGATGGTTCCTTTTTTCTTTTTCGCTACTTGGATAACCGTAGTAATCCTAGAGCTAATACATGCCAACGACCCCAACTAAGGGGGGGCAGGGTGGTGGGGGGCAACTCTCATCATTCTACTCCACACACCCTTTGGAAGGGGCGTATTTATTAGATAAAAAACCGACGCGGGGCATTCCAAACCACATCCCGCAAGGGGTGTGGGCCCCGGACCCTCGGCGAGTCACGGTAACTCTATCGGATCGCATCCAAACAGTCATTTCCTTCGGGGAGTGACTGGCGACGATTCATTCAAATTTCTGCCCTATCAACTCTCGATGGTAGGATAGAGGCCTACCATGGTCGCAACGGGTAACGGGGAATTAGGGTTCGATTCCGGAGAGGGAGCCTGAGAGATGGCTACCACTTCTAAGGAAGGCAGCAGGCGCGCAAATTACCCAATCCCGACACGGGGAGGTAGTGACAATAAATAACGATGCGGGTCTCGACAAGAGCCTCGCAATCGGAATGAGCACGGCTCAAACCCCCTAACGAGTAGCGATTGGAGGGCAAGTCTGGTGCCAGCAGCCGCGGTAATTCCAGCTCCAATAGCGTATATTAAAGTTGTTGCAGTTAAAAAGCTCGTAGTTGGATCTCGGGGCGAGGCGGGCCCGGTCCGCCGCGAGCTCGGCGAGCACCGGCCCGCCCGCCCCCTCCCTCTGGCGCCCCGCCCCCCCCGTTGACTCGGGCGGGGGCGCCGAGGAGGTGGAGGGATTCCGGGGTGGGGGCAACTCCACTCAGGGCCTTTCATCTTCGGGGCCCAGACCGTTTACCTTGAGGAAATTAGAGTGTTCAAAGCGGGCGCGAAAAAACTTCTCGCCATTGAATACGTCAGCATGGGATAATGGAATAGGACCCCGCTTCCTATTTCCGTTGGTTTCCGGGAGCGGGGTAATGATTGATAGGGATAGTTGGGGGCATCGATATTTAATTGTCAGAGGTGAAATTCTTGGATTTATGAAAGATCAACTTCCGCGAAAGCATTTGCCAAGGATGTTTTCATTAATCAAGAACGAAAGTTAGGGGATCGAAGACGATCAGATACCGTCGTAGTCTTAACCATAAACCGTGCCGACCAGCGATCGGGAGACGTCGCATGGATGACTCCCCCGGCAGCTTGTGAGAAATCACAAGTCTTTGGGTTCCGGGGGGAGTATGGTCGCAAGGCTGAAACTTAAAGGAATTGACGGAAGGGCACCACCAGGAGTGGAGCCTGCGGCTTAATTTGACTCAACACGGGAAAACTTACCAGGTCCGGACGTAGTGAGGATTGACAGATTGAGAGCTCTTTCTTGATTCTATGGGTGGTGGTGCATGGCCGTTCTTAGTTGGTGGAGCGATTTGTCTGGTTAATTCCGTTAACGAACGAGACCTCGGCCTGCTAAATAGCTACGCTGACCCCGCTATCCAAAACCCAGCGGCCGGAGAGTTTGGTTCCGCCCTGGGGCGGGTCGGAGGGTTGCAGGGGCAACCCTGTGCCCCCGAGATCTTCCTCAGCGGTCGGAGCCCCTCCCCGTTGGGCGGTCGGGTCGGCGGCCACGCTTCTTAGAGGGACTGCCGGCGTTCCAGCCGACGGAGGCTCGAGGCAATAACAGGTCTGTGATGCCCTTAGATGTTCTGGGCCGCACGCGCGCTACACTGATCGAGACAGCGAGTCCTTCCGCCTCGGCCGAAGGGTCCGGGCAACCTCGTCAGCCTCGATCGTGCTGGGGATAGACCGTTGCAACTGTCGGTCTCGAACGAGGAATTCCTAGTAAGCGCGGGTCATCAGCCCGCGCTGATTACGTCCCTGCCCTTTGTACACACCGCCCGTCGCTCCTACCGATCGAACGGTCCGGCGAAGCCCTCGGAGCTCGGCCCGCTCGCGATCCGGGCAACCGGGTCGCGGGGTCGGACGAAGTCGGCTGAACCTTACCGTTTAGAGGAAGGAGAAGTCGTAACAAGGTTTCCGTAGGTGATGGGTGTGATGGGATTTGACATTCGATTTGTCAGATGTTATCTGACATTTGATTTTCCGGTGAAAACTTTTTCTTTCACCGTGTAGTCTTATCACAACACAAACATTGCCAACTAGAACAGTCAAACATGAACGATGCATGCTCGGCCGCAGATGGGGGAAGCGTGGAAAGAGACAGAGAGAACAGGCAAAAGGAGCGGATTATGGTGCTCTTCTCGAGGGGGGGAAAGGTGAGGCAGGCATACAAGCAGATCTGTGACCACGGCACCAAACCTGGCCAGATCTCGAGTTGCAAAGAGCACACCTATGTCACAACCAAGGCATCCAACAAATACGCACAAGTGCGTTTTGAAGGATGGAAGTATTACGTTCACATCATTGCCTGCATGGTGGGATGTGAAGTTGCTCCCCTGCCTGGTTTGGAGGCATCGCACCGCTGTGGCAACCCACGGTGCATCACCCCAGAACATCTCGTATTCGAAGATGGAGACACCAACAAGTCCCGACTCTGTTGTCACAAGTACCTCGGCGTCCATCCTCGCTACGTTTGCCCCCACGAACCATGCTGCATTGTTGTTTAAATTGTCGCTCGATGATTCTTCCTTGTTTGCCTGCAGAAGCCTTTGCAGCCCGAAATATAAAAAAAAAAGGGTCTGAAAACACGACTTTCATAAATAAAGATTTTCATGTTAAATGCAAGCAGCTTTGGCTGCAACTTTCTCAAATTGCGGGAACACCCTAAAGCCTTTGGATACCGCGGCCCCTCAGAAATGAGAGGGTGCAGCAGGCAGGGTAACGCCCTGCCGGATGGTAAAAACTCCAAAGGATGCTAACAATGGACAATCCGCAACCAAGCTCCTAAAGATGGATGCAAATCCTCCAAGGAGAAGGCTCACAGACTGTAAGGGAAGGGGTGATCCTATTGGATTGCTTAATATACAGTCGGCCCACCAGGAAATCTGGTGTCATGGGAGAGGAATGGAAGAGAGGATAATGCTTTTCCAGGAGAGCTCTCATGAAATATAAGAGAATAATAATAAAAACGTTCCGTAGGTGAACCTGCGGAAGGATCATTGACGCTTTTAATTGGAAGCCATTTCTTTTTTTTTTTTCTTCGAAAGAAGAAAGAGAGAGAAGGTGACCCACGCCGGGGTGAAGGGGGGGGGAGGGTCACACCTCCCCTCCCGCACTCCGCGCGACCCTGATGCGAAACGTGGGAGCCCCCCCTCTTTTTTCCCCTCAAAAGGAGGGAGGGGGGTCCGCCCTTTGTTTAACCCCTGATTGTACTTCTCCTTTCGATGTTAAAAAAGTTGAAAGGGGCAAACTGAGGAAGCCCTTTTTGTTTTTTCTTTACCGAAGAAGGAAAAAGGTGCCCGCCACAACGAGCAGGAGCGAATACGAGAAACCCTGAAACAACTCCCGTCGACGGATATCTCGGCTCTCGCGAGGATGAAGAACGCAGCGAAACGCGATACGTGATGCGAATCGCGGGAACCAGCGAGCCATCCAATCTTCGAACGCACCTTGCGCTCCCGGCACCCCCGGGAGCACGCCCGTTCGAGCGTCGTCCCACGACCTGTCGTTTTTCCTTTTTATATTCCCATATATAAAAAAAGAGAAAGCTGTTTTGGGCTTTTTGTCGCCATTCATAATGGCGTCGCCCTAAGAATAAGGGAGAGTTTCGCGCTCTTCCCAAGTCCGCTTTACTTTCTGAAGCGCCCTCCCGTGGTTCCATTCTTTTTTTTTTTGTGTCTTCTTCTTTGAAGAGACAGAGAGAGTTGTGCCCGGCAGTTGCGGAGTGATGTTTGCATCTCACTGCTCCCGCCTTTTGTGGCCCTTTCTTTGTTCTTTTTTTTGAGAATGAAAGCAGATAAGATTATCACGATGAGGGAACAGGAAGTCAGTTGTGACAACTTTTTTTTTTCCTTAACAAATAATTTTTTTCTAAGACCGACCTCGAATCGGACGTCATCACCCGCCGGACTTAAGCATATCATTAAGCGGAGGAAAAGAAACCAACCAGGATTCCCCCAGTAGCGGCGAGCGAAGCGGGAGAAGCCCAAGCTCCTAATCCGGGCGTCGCAAGGCGCCCCGAATTGTAGCCTCGCGGGTTAACGTTGTTGGAGTCCTTCCCGATTTTTGCCTCTCGAAATCCCCTGGAACGGGGTGCCGCGGAGGGTGAGAGCCCCGTGCGGGAGGTGGCGAAGGATTTTCATGCCGCAAGGCGACATCGTTGATCCCCAGAGTCGGACTGCTCGGGAATGCAGCCCCAAGCGGGTGGTAAGCCCCACCCAAGGCTAAATACGGGCGAGAGACCGATAGCGAACAAGTACCGCGAGGGAAAGATGAAAAGGACTCTGAGAAGAGAGTCAAAAGCGCTTGAAATCGCCGGGAGGGAAGCGCTCGGGGCCCGCCGGTTCGGGCCCGTCAGGATGTCCGGTGGTGCAGGCGGGAGGCCGCGACGGATGCGAGAGTTGCCTTTCCAGGGCTGCCTCGACGTTTGGCGCTGGCGTTCGTTTGCATCGCCCCGTCCATCCTGGTGGGACGGCCAGCGTCGGCTCCATGGACGGCAGGGGGGCGAGGATTTGGGCCGGACAGGGGGGGAGGCCTCGCGTCTCTCTCTTGTTGCGGGCCGCTTCGCCGGCCGTCGTCTGTGGGGCCGAGGAGCAAGAAGATCCGCGCTTCCTTCGGGGGGGCAGGGGAGCGAGTGTTCCGGTGGCTTTAGAACGGGTGGGGGCCGGGAATCCGGCGCCTATCTGTTCGGGGCTACCTCGGATATTTCTCAACCCTAGCGGCATCAGGGACGCCGGCACGGCGGCCCCGAGCGGCCCGTCTTGAAACACGGACCAAGGAGTCTGACGCGTGCGCGAGCAGGCGGGCCTCAGGAGCCCCGCATGCGAAGCGAAAGCGAGGGATGTCCTTAGGACATCCGAGGTGGGAAGGCTTTCCCCTCGTGGAAGGCCCGCACCATCGGCCGACCCGGATTTTCTAGAAAGGTTCGAGCAGGAGCGCACCCGTCGGGACCCGAAAGATCGCGAACTATGGGCGACCAGGACGAGGCCAGAGGAAACTCTGGTGGAGGTCCGAAGCGGTACTGACGTGCAAATCGTTCGTCAGAGTTGTCTATAGGGGCGAAAGACTAATCGAGCGATCTAGTAGCTGGTTCCCCCCGAAGTTTCCCTCTATTTTTTTTGGGGGATCAAAGTCGTTTCTTTTTGGCTAGTCCCGATTTCTCTCGGGGCGACATCATCAAATTGCGGGAACACCCTAAAGCTCCATCCACCAAGCGATCGTGGAAACACAGATCGTGGCCGAGGATAACAACCTTGGGTATGGTAAAAGTGATGGCAGATGTTGACAATGGGCAATCCGCAGCCAAGTCCTCTGATAGCATTATTTTTTTTTTTTTTTTTAATGCTTATGTTGGATGCAGTTCACAGACTAAATGGTGATGGGGCTAATATAAAAATAGCCTTAAGATATAGTCGGTCCACTTCCGAAAGGAGGGTTCTGTCATGAGTGTGGCACAAACACAGAGGACAGAAAAAATCCATCCCTTTAGAGGAAAAAAAAAGGATTTGGATAAAAACGCAGGATAGCTGGAACCGCGAGCGAACAGTTTTATCAGGTAAAGCGAATGATTAGAGGTTCCGGGGTTGAAACAGCCTCGACCTATTCTCAAACTTTAAATAGGTAAGATGTCGGTGGGCGCTTAAATTTGGCCCATCACTTTCGAATGGAGGGTTCCCAGTGGGCCATTCTTGGTAAGCAGGACTGGCGATGCGGGATGAACCGAACGCCGAGTTGGAGCGCCGGAGTGCGTGCCCATGCGGAGCCCAGAAAGGGTGTTGGTTCATATAGACAGCAGGACGGTGGTCATGGAAGTCGAAACCCGCTAAGGAGTGTGTAACAACTCACCTGCCGAATGGACCAGCCCCGAAAATGGATGGCGCTAGAGCACGCCGCTCATACTCGGCCATCGGCGCCGAGCAGCGACGGCCCGATGAGTAGGGGGGCGTGGGGCTCGCGAGGAAGCCCCCGGGAGCGATCCCGGGTCGAGCGGGCTCCAGTGCGGATCTTGGTGGTAGTAGCAAACTTTCAAACGGGAGCTTTGAGGGCTGAAGTGGGGAAGGGTTCCATGTGAACAGCGGTTGGACATGGGTTAGTCGATCCTAAGGCATAGGGTAAGTCCCGTTCAGAAGGCGTGTGATCGCGTGTCATTGCCGCCGCAAGGTTGGTGTGGCCAACGCACCCCGGCCTTTCCGCGAGGAGAGGAGGGGGGTCACACCCTCGGCCGAAAGGGAATCGGGTCAAGATCCCCGAACCGTGGCGGGGGACGGACCGACGCGGC